>Ga0172382_10000815_pt1 | contig 57832 bp, 83 predicted proteins | sample Leawel138RmetaG_FD_122245 | JGI IMG/M metagenome (GOLD analysis project Ga0172382, IMG submission 122245) | Leachate microbial communities from a municipal landfill in Southern Ontario, Canada - Leachate well 138R metaG | ecosystem: Engineered > Solid waste > Landfill > Unclassified | place...
GCCGACTGAGAAAGAACTGTAAGCACCGATTGAAATAACGGAGCGCCCCGCCGCCTTGACGTCGAGCGAAAGCCGCCGAACCTCACCTTCTGCTATCGAAACAGAGGAAGAGCCACGCAGCCCGTGAATGGAGTTCGCCTCGGTTTCGACCAGCTTTGTGAGGTAGCGGTAGTGGAGCGGTGAAATTGTCACCCCATCCTTGGTCCAATTGGATGGAGTCAGGTCTTCCGAGTAGCGGAGCAGGTTCGTGACCTGTCCGTTCGGGAAAAGTCCCCGATCCGTCTGCGGCAGGGTGTTGATGCCGAGCGTTTGGAGGTTATTGTCCCCATCAGGCAGGTGAATGTCGGGGGAGCGGGTGGTGGTGAGAAGTGCAACCAGGGGCATCGGTACGCCATTACGCATCCCGCGATTGCCGATGAAATCAGCCGCCAACAAGGCACTTTCCTCCCACCAAGGACTCTGGGCGTGCCGTCCAGCTATGGGGTAAGCAATTGCGTTGGCAATTGGATGTGCAAGTGCATACATTACTTCACCACTGCGGTTAGATCTGTACCTGCTCCGCCGTTAACAGTCGCCAAGCGAATGAAGCATGCGGGTAAGCGGAAGCCATACGAACCATCAGCAGTCAACTCACTGCCAGATGCGGGAAACCATGTAATCTCGTCAAACGAGAACTCGAGGCGACTTGCCGCGCCGTCCCAAGTGCCGCTGACCCCAACAACGCCTTCGCCGCCGGTCCAGCTATTGCCAGTTGGCAGCAATTCCGCACTTGCACCGCCACCGTATGGAAATACCACAACACCCAAAGCTTTCTGTTTCAGGCCCGTGGTATCGGTGTATTCAACAACATCATTCTTCGGGGTAACAGTCATCACACTCTCCAAGGTAAGGTAACGTTATGCGCATATACGTGTAGGCTATGCGTTAGCCCATCTTTGCACTTTATCAGGGTACCGGTTCGTAGTCATATGTTGGAAGGACGTCAAAAACAAAAGATACGATGCGCTTGACGCCGATGGATGCTGCTTGCGGAACGTTGTCACCAATACAGAAGGTGGTTTCCTTTTGTGTAATCGGGTAAATAGCTTTGAAAGGCAGTGAACCATTCGCAAGGTCCACCGTGTACCAGCGGAGGAACTCTTCGTACTGCGCATGCGTAAAGATCATTTCGCAGGTAAGCGTATCGACGCGAGCAGAATTGTTTGGCCGCATCAGCGGACGCCCATTTCTCTCCGGCCGAAAACGTACACGGTTATCTCCGACATTTTCAGTAAAGGAACGTGCTAGCGGTGCAAATGGAAAAAGATGTGTCGGCCAATCTACGGCATTAGCGCTCATTACCGCCTCCTGGCTGAACGGGTTAGGCCATACGCAGTTTCAAAGCCGCGAAGCCTTCCACCAACAGCCCCTTCGTTAACCGTGTGGATGATGAAGTTCGTAATTTGATCATTGCTGCCCTGGCCCTGATCTGATTCCACCGTTTCACCCGGCTGTGTTTGAATATTGACATACACCGGAGACACCACAACGTTGGAACCGCCTCCGCCGCCAGGCCTGAAAGACTGCGGCAACTGGTTCGGATCTGCAAAAGCTTGCGCACCTGCGCCACCGCCCCAGATAGGTTCTGGACCATTTTCACCCGCAATATACCATTTACCAACCGACAGTGGCCCGCCCTTTGCTTTGCCGCCCCCGAACAAGTCAGTCAGCAACGACCCAAGCCCACCACCCGTGGGAGCGGTACCTTCACCAAAAATTGCGTTCCTGATCGGGTTAAGGATTGACAGCTTGAGCATATCCTTCAAAATCTCAACTGTAACAGCCTTAATCAGGTCGCCAAAGTTTGCCCATGCTTTCTCACCAGCCGCCAGGTTATCAATCATCTGATCCAGTGCACGCTCACTAAGGTTGTTGAGGGCACTTTCAATACGCTCTATCTCATCGACAGACAAGCCGAGCTCTTTGCCCTTGAGCCTCTCCAGAGCAATGCGGTAATTGTCGACAAGTTGTGCAATGGTTGCTAAAGGTACATTAGCGTTTAGCAGCTCATTGCGGAAATCTTCGACAGAGTCATTGATTTCCAGCTGCATCTCAAGAAACTGCCTACGTTCAGGCATATCAGACAAAACGGACAGGCGTTGCTTAAGGCTGGCAATATCCTTCTCTGCCTGCTCAATAGCGGGAGTAGGCTTAACGTTCGACAGATCTTCTAGCGCCGCGCGATAGGCCTGTACCAGGCCAGTAGTAGTATCTTGAGCAATACCTGCCTTAATCAGGCGGGTTTCAAAATCACTGACAGCTTTGTTAATCTCAAGCTGTTCCTCTGCGTAACTACGCATACCTTCCGGAAGCTTGAAGATGTCAATCTGCTGGCGCACTTCTGCAATAGCATCTCGCGCGTCTTTCAACGCCGCGGTTGCTTTATCTGTTTCGGCGGTGTCGCCACCAAACGGGTCAAGCTTTTTCGGATTCGCTTCTTCTGCCCGCTGTTCATTCCGGAGAGTTTCAAGGTCCTTAAGGGTATTGAACGCATCGTCAACCGCCTTCACCGCGGCTTGGCGCTCCTCTTCCAACTGCTTCGCCTTGTTGCCCATCAGCTGACGATAGTCTGCACCAATACCCTGCTGAGATTCCCGTTCCGCTTTTGCAATTTGCTCGTCGAGGTCCCGAACAGCCTGCGTCTTCGACAGGACGATCATTTCCTGCTGCTTAATGTACTCATTCGTCGTTTCCGACATCGCAGTCTTCAAAGACTTTTGCGCTTTCAGGTACGCCTCAATGGACTGCTGTGCACCAAAGAACGCGTCCGGAGATTCGCCCAGGAGCTTGTTCATAAGCGCGTAGCCACCGACAGCGCCAGCAATACCTGCAGCCAATCGTCCAAGCAGCATTCCCAACTGGCCCAGCGGATTGGCCAATGCGGCTGCATTAAAGCCCCACATCGCAACCGTAAGTGCGCGGAGAAGGCTCCAAACAGTCTTAAGTCCAGTAATTACAGTTCCCGCATACATGGCGCCCAGAACGCCAGTGATAGCACCAGCGGCAGAACCCAGCGTGCGGATAATGCCCTCAATGTTTGAAGTCACCCAATTTAGCGTTGACACCACGCCACGCAAAGACTTCATGTACAGATCGGAGAAGCCAATGACTTCATCCAAGCGGGTATTAAGCCGGAAGAAGGCGTTCGAAACGTTGTTTTCTGCCGCCACGACGTCCTGAATCGCTTCAGTGACATCGACACCGAGACGCTTGGCAGCCGTGATCGCAAATGCTTCAAGGGCGTCTGAAGTCAGTGCGCCCTTCTGCATAAGCTTATCAAGCTCCATGGTGGTAATACCAAGTGCTTGGGCCATAATTTGGATTGCGCCAGGAAGACGGTCACCCAACTGCTGCCTGAGCTCTTCAGCCTGCACCTTACCTTTAGACATGATCTGTTCGATCGCTTTTAGGGTACCTGCAAGCTCCTCATTTCCCGCACCCATCTTACGAGCGGCAAACAGAATGTTCTCGAAGATGACTCGGGTCGATTGCCCTTCAAGATTCGTTCCGCGAGCCGCGGCACGTAGGCGAACATACTGCTGCGCTACGACCTGGAACTGCGCACCTGCTCGGTCAGCAACCTCCATCGCATAGTTTAGTTCTTCGTTGGCAGCTTCCGACGCACCTGTAAGACCAACCATTGCCTGGTTGTACTTAATCAGTTCACGGGATGTATCAATTGCCGCCTTACCCATCTTAAAGAAGGCGAAGGCAGCTGCAGAGATACCTACAACTGTTGCGGCAGTCTGCCAATTGACTCGGTCAGACAGATTTGCAATCAGCGTCAGACGAGTCGCGATGCCTGACAGAGGGCCATGCAGAAGGATAGCAGTATCTGCGAGGCGATCAAGCGATGATCCCAGACCAGAACTGCGTACTTGACGCATCGATGCGTTAGCTTCCTGCATTCCCATACGAAAACGCTGGATCGCTGCTTGTGTCTTAATTGCGCTGCCCGCCGCCGCGTCAAGCTCTCGCCGGAGCTGTGCAAGCAACATGTTGGCAGTCTGGACACCACCAAACGACTCCCGCTGTGCACTGCCCATACGCGCAACAGCCATGTTATACCGGTGCGTTGCCAGCTCCGCGGTATTTAGAATACTGTTATGGCGTAGAATGGCGTTCTCAGCAGCTTTATGTGCCGCACTGCGTTGCCGGAGTGCGCGAGCCTCTTCCGCCGCAGTACGACGTGCGATTCGTTCGGCTTCCGCTGCCGCGCGCCTGCGTTCTGTCTCAAGCTTTTTTAGTGCCCGCTCTTCTTCGCGCATTACACGGAGTTTTTCCCGTGCCGCCCTAACAACAGCGCGTTCTTCTTCTTTCGCAGCCTTTTCTGCCGCTCGGGCAGCTTCCTTTGCGGCACGTGCACGATCGCGCGCAGCCCTTACTGCAGCACGTTCTGCTTCCCGAGCGGCTTTGGCAACTTCACGATCACGTTGACGCTGTTCGCGAGCCGCAGCGGCTTCAGCCTTCGCTGCCGCCTGCATTGCCCGCTCTTTTTCCCGCATCGTCCGCATAACGCCACGAAGCGTTACGTTAAATTGTTCCTGCGCACGCTGCATCTCAAGCGCAGAGGCGGGCCCTTTCGCGAGTGCTTGCGTCAGACGATCTACTGCCCTATTGACAGTAGCAATTTCGCGGGATGTTCCGCCAAGCGCACGTAACCGCTGATTCAGATCCGCCGCCCGCTGCGTAGCTCCAACCATCGTACGCTCTTGCGCACGCATGGCACTTTCTACTTTTCGGGCATCTTCATGCTGCGATTGTGCAACACGGTTAACCGCACGGCCAAAGCTGAGGATGAGCTGGCGAGCTTCCTGCAAACGCTGAGTATCAACGCCGAGACCGAAATTGATTTCACCCAGGTTGATCGCCATTGCCCATCCTCAACTCAATTACCTACCGACCTCGAGTCATACGACCTTGTGCTGCCCGTTGTTTCCGTGCATCCTGCTCATCTTGGATGCTGAAGAAGGCCAACCATTCGTAAAACTCGTCCATGGTAAGCTGTTCTATGTCACTAACGTCTTTGTTTCGCAGATACGCCAACCGTAGAACAGCAAACCTATGCGGATTTGCTTTTAGTCGGCGTCGGGCTTGGTAAAATTTGTGCCGGTCAGGCGCCCAATCGCTCGCAACGCTTCAAGCATATCGGACTCCATCGGCAGCGCCAAAAGGCTGTCCAGATCAGCATCGTCAAACACCCGCTCATCCGTACCCGGAACAAATGCGTATTCGATGAGCATTCGGATCGAAGTATACTGCGACGACTCTTCATCGCTTTCAGTCTCCGGTCGGCCATAGATGGAACCGATCAGCGGCTGCCGGATCTCGATTTCGGTGTCGTAGAACGTAATGCGTTCTGCTTTGGGCTGCCGGGCTGCAAAAATCTTCGCTCGAATGTCTTGACGATTGGGTACGGCTTTGGTTGCCGCCTTTGCTGTATTTTCCTGCATAAGTGCCTCCTATTACAGGGTGGTTAAACTCTTGGACTCTTGGACTCTTGTACTTTTGTACTCTTGTACTGTGTGCCGGCGACGCGCACTTAGCGGGAGGAAAAGAAGTAGTAGTAGCTTAATGCGCGTCGGCCGTTGTTGTTACGGATGCGGTACGGGCTTACCGCTGCCCTGGAAGTTGACAGTGAACTCGTTCATCACCTCAAGGCCGCCCGTAAGAGACAAGTCGGTAATGATCGCAGTACCTTCGAAACCCGTTGCGCCGTCTGGAAGATATGCAACTTCCATCGGGGTACTCTGTTCCCATGCATTCAAGCAAGCAACCACAGCAGCGTTGAGTGTCGCGCCGCTGCTAATTTCCCAGTGGAACGGATATGGGATCAAGTCATCATCGGGGACTGACAGGTTGAACGTAATGTTTTCCTGTTCAAGATCGCCAACGTCGCCCGATTGGCCGGTAGCCGACGCGCGGAAGAAACCGCGGGCTGTTACGAGGCCGCCACCATCCGGGCTAAGTTCAATAATGAGTTCCTGGCGTGCGGTTAACAGCGTCAGGAAGTCGTTCGCGGACCTATAAATCCCTTCCAGCTCAAGGGAAACTGTCTTCAGTCCGTAATCGAACACGCGGAAACCGTCGTTCAGCTTGGCGGTATCCATGCACGTCTCATCGATCGCGTTGGCGGTCTGAGTGAGGGTAAAGCCGTTGGAACAGCCAACAGTCTGAAGCGGGAGGTACGCGCCGTCGACAGTTACGGCGCCTCCAGGAGTATATCCCGAGACAAACGTAACTCGGCCGAACAAATAGTCAATGGATTCAATGTTGTTTGCGGCAACAGGGGTACCGCCCGCTTTGACTACAAATGCAGCAGATCGATCCCAGACGTTCTTGGCTGCAGCAGTTACCCGCCACGTCTGTGTTGCTCCGACCTGCGTCATTGCTTCGCCCGTCATGGCAGTCGAAGTCCCTGCACGCTTCAGCGTTGCGACGTAACCCGCAAAACCTTTGTACAACGCATTTGCGGAAACCGTCCAGCCAATCAGGCCCGGCTGCACAGACTCAAAGTTCTGGCCGAAAATCGTATCGTCGATTTCGCCTGCTTCGCTGGATAGTTCGCCAGAGTTTCCGGGAAGAGTCATCCACGTCGTTCCGGCATCCTCTGAGACTCGAATTCGTTTTGCCATTTGCTTCTCCTATGGGCCGTAATAATCTAGCGGTTCCCGGTTAGACAACGTACTTTTAGGTTGCTCCTGCAGTATCCGGAAATTGATACTGAATACTGCTCGAGCACTCGCATCATAGTGCAGGAATGCGATGTCTGCAAGCATCGTAATCCCTGACCACCATACGGTATTTGGCGCGGTTCCAATTAATTGCGGCTCCACACCAAGTAGCGCATCCTTTACGTCTTGCCCCTTATTCCAACCGCCCAGATAATCGTCTTTCGGTGACCGAATAAGTGCCTGAACGGTGACGATGTCCAAAAGCCATTTGGTATTGGGGGAAAACCCCCCTGTATCATATAAGGCCACGACTTTGTCGACATCGTCACCGAGTCTGCCAATTCGCAAAGGCCAATCCGTGCCTGTCGGTGTTTGCTTCGCAACCCCTTTGCTATTGAGATACCATGCGACACAAGCTGCAGGACTCGGACTCGCCATATCACAACCCCATAAAACGTTTATATGCCGCGCGAATCCGCGTCAAGAGTACTGGCATATCTTCTTTTAGTGCCTGCTCCAGAAACTTCGCACGTGTGGGCGGCGCATGCGGCATATCAAGCATTTCGTGCACAATTGCTGCGTAGTGTGGATTACCACCTTTTGCAAAGCCCATTTCCACTCGCGGAGCGCCTCGGAAAGGCGTTTTCTCTAGGTAGTATGACGAATGTAGCAAGCCGGTGTCGTAGGGCGTGTACTTTAGTGCTTTTTCTCCTGTCGGCTCGAGTGCCTCAATAAGAATGTCCTCACTGATGTTTTCGGCCTGTTTGAAAATGTTCATCAGCTCGTCGGTAATACTCTTTGTTGCCGCATTGACCTCCGCCACGTAGTGCCGCTCTGCCACGGACGAGCTTCGGGCAGTAAGTCTCTGCTTCCCTACCTGAATTTTTACGCGACGACGAAGTGCCATCAGAGCCACGCTACATACAAAGTCTTCATATTCCTAAGATCCGGGATTTGTGCAGTCTGCCGAATCTCACGAGCCTCAGGAACAGCCGTTGGACTACTTTCCGATGATGTTCCCAGCAGAAGATATCCATTCAAGTCGACATCTTCTGCAAGAAACACTTTTGCCTTACTTATTGTTTCGTCACCCGTCTTAGACAGGATCGATTCAGCTTTGCCTTCCCAACGGCAGGGGAGTTCTGTACGTGTATATGACTGAGCACCATACATATCCTTGACGCCTGTAGGCGCCCAGTACGTTGCTGTCTGTTTCAGGTTTCGATGATAATGCATGACTATATCACCCGAAACTGTGCCCGAAGGCTTTTGTTGGAAGACATTCCTGCAAGGATGCCGCATGAATCGAGTGCAAGAGCCATCTGGCCCCAACGCGACGACTGGAAGCCAAAATCTGCTTCCGAAGGTGTAGCATATGACTGGTCAGCGTCTCCCAGCTTATCGCGACGAAGCGCGCCTCCTGAGGGCGATCCACCTGCGGCAGCGGCTGAAATAGACAGGATATGGCAGGCAAGGTAGATCGTGATCCGTTCGTACCGCTGCTCAGACATCGGACAGTTAGGCCGCAGCTGCTCATTAACCAACATCAGGGCAGTATCCAATGCATCCTGAATGGCAGAATCATCCATTCCGGAGTTCGGATATACCTTTTTAATGTCGGCAACAGTTACAGCCACGACCTAAACCTGACCTATTACTCGTTGACGTTCAGCTCGCGGAACTTATCCGCGAGATTCCGGTACGCCATTTCCGAAAGCGTAACGCGAGCGCCAGGCGTGAGCACCTCACCATTCGGAAGACGGTGTTTGCCCGACACCAGAACAAATTCCCGAGGGAACTTGTTCGACGGCTTCGCCTTTGCCTGCGGAGCGGCTTCTGCGGCTTCTGCGGGATCAGCCTTTTCAGGCTCAGGCTCAGGCTGTTTTGCCTGCGGAGCGGCTTCTGCGGCTTCTGCGGGATCAGCCTTTTCAGGCTCAGGCTCAGGCTGTTTTGCCTGCGGAGCGGCTTTGGGATCAGCCTCTTTCACAGGAGCCTGAGCCGGGGCCTGGACCTGAGTCTGTCCCTGCCCTTGCCCCTGGGCCTGCTTTGTCGGTACGTTTGCCATTTCTGCCTCCTAAGTTGTTAGTTGGTCGTACACTTCATCAGTTGGCTTACTGGGCCGAGAAGTGCGCGATGCCGGACTGCAGCAGGAAGTCATTCCGGATGCGGGGCACCATGATGGCAAGAACCTTGAAGTGGACGATAAAGCCGGCATGCGACTCCCACTCCACAACAGTCGGCTGCAGGCCGTCAACCATATCAACGACGTCATTGGTCATCTGGACCATGAGCACTTCGCCCGAATCCAGGTCCTTTGACATCTTGACGTCCAGGATCAGCGGGTTTTCTTTGAACCGCTGCATGATCGTCTTATCGGAGCCGGCCTTAAAGTCTGCTCCGAAGTGGACGTACGCATCCGCCGGCAGATACACCATGTATGGACCGTACATGTTGTCGGCAACAAGCGCCTCGATCATCTTGAGCTGGTCAGTGATGATGTTGTCGCCCGTCGCGGTGTTCCAGTTCGCCGTCAGGCTGTTGGTATTGCGGTTCGGGGCAGTGGTGTAACCATAGATCGGCGCAGCGGAGCCGAGGACAGTAGCACCATTGAACAGCATCGTTTCGATCTGTTCGGACACCTTGCGCGCAGCAATCGCCGCCTGCGTCGTATCGAGCGCCTGGCCGGTCTTACGGCTGGCTTCGAGCGCGCGGACGTTAATATTGAAGTCCTTGTGGACGATCGGAATCGGGAGGCTATCCAGCTCATACACGACTCGGTCGTTCTGAGACTGCGAAATGCCCGACATGGTGATGTCTGCACCATCCATGTCAGAGATCTTCTCCCACTCGAGGCGCGTCGTGCCAAGAGCGTTCGTGAGGTTGTAGCGCAGACCGGCACTGAGCAAATCAGCCACACCGCCGAGTCGGCGACGCGCAACATCAACAACGGCAGTATCGTACTGGATCCACTCATCTTTCCGGAGTGTCCCGTTTGTACGCAGGCCGTTGACGTTAAAGTTGGTCGCAAGCATCCTTGCGGCAACCGAACCGCTGGCGCTGCGGGAACCCCCACCAAGCCCAGCAACGGAATCAGTAATCTGTACGGACATCAAAATATCTCCTTGCTTTGATGTTATCTGGCCATTGCTGGTTCAGAGGATGACAACTTTGATACGGGCACGCGTTATGCCGGCAGAATTGTCCACAGCTTCAAGCGCCTGAGCAAGCGCATTACCAGCAAACACCGGAGGACTACCCGCAGGATTACCCGCAGTCATCTTACGAAGACCGCCGGTGCCATCAGACTCAAGCAAATCGCCCACGATGATTGCTGAAGCAGATGCAGCGACATTCGCCAGAACTTCAAAACCTGACTGCAGGTATTCTGCCTGCACATAGTCGTTCGTGGAGTAATTGTCGGCAATCGTTTTGCCTGCGAGGTCGTTTTCGACGGCGAAGAGCGGAGCAGCAGGCGCTGCGGCCGACGCATGACGCACCAGCTTGCCGGTCGAGTCGATGTTGAGGAGGTCACCAGGCGTAATCGTTCCGGCAGCAATTGCTTCCTTTCGAATACCGCGACCCTTGAGCAGAATCGTATTGGACATTTGTCAGACCTTTCGTCAGTATGTGGCTGTGGGTTGCGGAAAAACTTACGATGCAGCCGCTACGGGAAACGCGACGGGAGCCGCCGGAACAGCATTGTCATCGACAGCGTTTGCTCGCGGAGAAGCGACACCATCATAAGTGGGCACTGCGGCGAGTTCTGCAAGGTTTTCGAGCATCTCGATACCCATCGCCTTGAGCTGATCTTCGGAGAACTTACAGCGGCCCGAAGCTTTCAAGCCTTCGATCAGCGCAGTTTTCTTTTCGGCGTGCAGACGCAGGCCAGACTGGAAGACTTCCCGCATTTCCTCCGGCATCTCTGCGAGATACTCAGACATTGTCCGCATCTTCGGAGCAGCGGGTGCGGGAGCAACTTCTGCGTTGCTGCGCACTTCTGTCGGCGAGGCGGTCTCCTGTGTGGGTGCCGGAGCAGCTGGTTCAGTCGTGGAGTTGGCGACCACCTCAGCGGCAGTCTTCGGCGTCGTATTATCAGCCATTGGGGTAGTCTCCTTGTTGTCGTGGGGAGTCTTGGGAGCCGTAGAAGATTCAGATATGGCGAGGGTCGGCGAAACCTCGGCAAGTTTTACGGGGGCGATTTCGGTAAGCAGATTGACCTGCTCAACATCGTCCGAAAGCGTTACAGTGCGATCCGTCCCGATCGAATAGGACCGCTGGAACGTTGCATAGCAATCATTGCAATCATACGTCTCGTAGATCGCCTTTTCCGTTGTAAAGCCGATCAACCAGAAGTACTTGTGTGGTCCGATGACCGCATGAAGAGCAGTCTGCAGCAACGTACGGATATCTTTGTCGATCAGCGTCCCAGGAACAGCGTGTGCCATCAGTCGCACGATGTCGAACTGACCCGATGCTTCCGACGCGGCCTGAAACTCTTGCGCCTTACTTGCTTTGATTGCATCGGAATCGCTGTCGGCGCCAGCATCAGTACCAGTATTGCAGGTACATGTCTTTTCCTGCGCCTTGGGAGCGTTTTTGGAGGTATTCAGCTTTGTGGTCATGGAATATTCCTGCCAAGTTGTGGGGCGCTGCGCATTCACGCGAGGAGCGCCGCACCCATCTGCAATTGAGCAGGCGCCAAGGGTACCTTCGGACAAAAATGCCAGATGGTCCGGAATTACGCCCCGCCAAATAGCATAGTAAGCCTTGTTGTTGTAATATCCGGAGACCTTTTCGGCGCCCGCGAAGAGGCCTGTAGAGACTTCAACATCTTTGCCTGCACGCAAACGCTCTACAGTATCAGCAACTTCGCCCCCCAGCTCCTCCACACGAGCGAGGTCAATCCATGCTTCGGTCTTCAGCTTTGTGCCGTCAAGCACCGTATTGAATAGCTGGCCAAACGCATACTCTTCGAGGATTGCTGGGGAATTGGCTGAAACTGGGACATTGTTAATCGTCGGATGATTCATGACCAGCGGACGACCGTTCCAGCTTTCAGGGGCACGGCCAAACTCTTCGGCCAGTGCGAGTTCCGGAACGTCGGCATTCATCCCCTGCAGAACGCCTTCAACCAGTGCAATCACCGGAACAACAAGATACTCTTTGCCCTGAAACTGCTCAGTACGCAGCGGAAGGGCATCATCTTGATGTGCTCGAAATGAAATGCTTCTCGAAAGCATATTCTGTATCCGCGGTTGTATGCGTACTTGCGTACTTGCGCACTTGCGTACTGCACGCCCAGTACTTCTGGTATCATTCTTCCATTATAGTCAGACTTTTGAAAAACCTCAACAGCTACATTTTTGGTCCTACAATGTCCGGATATTTCTTAACCCGGCGCGCATACTACTCTTCGAGGGTAGCAGATAGCTGATCCAGTGCAGTAATCAGCCGAACCTTTGAGATTCGCTGTTGCTCTGCCATTTCGTGCACTCGTGCGTCGCTGTCACGCATAGCAGCTACGGGACATTTTCCATTAGAACAGTTCGGCTTTTTTGGTCCTGTAGTGCGTAATTTGATCCCGTAGCGACTAGTGCTTGCATCATGCTGTCTCGAAAAGAGTGTTGGCATGCGCATCGCTTACCTCCGCTGAGTAGGAGCGAGTGAGTCAAGCCGCATCTTGATATCGTTAATCGTTGCTGACAAATGTCCGATGGTAATCGCAAGACGATTGTCCGCCTCTATTCCCGTCGTAACTACGTCCACAAACTTCTCGGTATGCTTTTCCGAGTACTTGAGAATCGTATCAGTCAGTTCACGGTTACGATCTTTCTCGCGGAAATACAATGCCGCGAAAAACGCTAAACCGAGGAAGACGAGTAAAGTTGCAAATCCGCCTTCAACGAGAACAATATCGACCAGTTTACTCGCAAAGCTCATTAGTGAGTCCATAAGACCGCCCACCCCGAAGTGTATTCGCCGATCGATACAATATAATACCAGAAAAATTAGGAGAAGTCAAGCGCCAAAATTAAATGACACTTGACTTCTGGTAGTTTTTGTATCAGCGTTCCTCTTCCGGCCGCTTATCATCAGGATCTGGCGCGTTTTCGCCTGAACCAGTATCGGAAACCGTTGCTGCACGGGCTGCGTCTGTCTCCGCCTGAAGTACCTCTTCAATTGGCGGCGGTAGATTCCCTTTAGGAGCTCCGTAGAAGACGGGCATCTTATCGCCCGGAGCAATAACCGACCGCGCTTCTTCGATAGACAGCAGGTCTGTCTTGTTCTCTTGCTGAATCGCCAGAGCTCGTGCAATGTTAACCGCCGAACGCGCCATCTGAGCAGACGTTTGCGCACGTTCAAGAGGATTCATCTTAAACGGTTCGGGCCACGCAATGTACAAATCGCTAGGAATCTCGATGACCCCGGCGTTCTCCAGCAACTCCAGAAACGGCCGGAGTACCATCGGTTCGGCAAAAAGCGCAACACGATTGGCTACAGTAATTGCCCAGTTTGCACGATCCTGCTGGGATGCCAGCTGTCCCGCTTCAGCGCCCATCAACACGCGCTGTGGAATACCCGTATTTGCCGACAACAAGGACATCTGCACAGAAAACGCCGGTCGCGGATCTGCGACATCCGACCCGAGGTTTTTAATCGTAACGCCTCGGGTACGCATAGTCCGGCGCAGTTGATGCTGGTACTCTTCGATTTCAGCCGTTAAGTTTTCCGCATCTTCTTCGCCAAGCTCCATATCCTTGTCGACGTCGATCTGCATGCCGCGGTTAGACGCTAGCCAATACGTTTCAGCCGATCCGCCGGTGATCTTCATCAGATCATCCAGGTTATTATAGATCGATTCCAACCGGCTATGCCCAAACACCGTATTTTCAAGCGTATTGTCAGCAAGGTGCAAGACGCGAGAATAATGGACTTTGAACTTTTTACGTGCACGTAACGTTGCAGTCGACGTGCCCCGCATATTCAACTCATCGCCGGGATTCACCTCATACATTGTCGGTCGCCCAAATCGAGTACTGCGGGAGTCCGACTCATATTCCAGTACCGTAACGCTGCCCTCAAGATACGGCTGCATGTACAGGATACGACGCTTCCGAGAGCTTGGCCGAACCGGCTGATCAAGTGCCTGACCATCATCGATACCAACCACGCAGATCGCAAACGAGCCAAGTCCTGCAAAGATATCACCCTTACGCAAGTAAGGAAACGGGTTGAACTCTTCGACAAGAGCCTTCCATTCCTCCCACTCCGGCCCGTCTTCACCGATACGTAAAGCAGGCGGATCTGCCCAAGTAGCATCTGCAGGCGCATTGATGATGCGTTTCGCAACGTCCTGACGAACATAGCGCTCAACAAAATCCTTATGCTGTGGCGTCCGGTTGTATCCGAATACCGTATAAAGATCTCGTGCGCCATTAAACTGCATACCGGCACGCCATGCCCAACGCATCCGAGACAGCAGCGCTGATGTACTTGTGAGCATCTCTAAAACCTTCCGAATGTTGCGCCTGAAATACGTGCTTTGGGCCGTAGAGCACCGGTACTCTGCGCACGTTTAAGGCTGTTCGAATTTGCTGTTCGGCTCTTGCTAGTTCTGCCCCAAGTTGCCGAATACACCTTTTTACCTGTTAAGAATGTGTAACCTGCAGATGCAGTATCGACTTGGTCGTCGTGCGGTCCGGCAGGGAACTCATCGAACTCTTTAGTGAACGCGGCATTCCACTTACCAGCAACCATTAGTACTTTGCCTGCCTCTGCTGCCGCGATGAACGGCTGCGCACGTACAAGCTTTGCTTTAGTCACCGGGATACCGTCGACATCAAATTCAGGCAGTACACCAACCTTATAATGGTGTACGAGACTCTTACCTGCAGATCCGGGCTCTTGCTCAATGCGGATTTTAACACCTTCACCATCGGCTAAAGCGGTGTTCCGTACAAGCTCTTCAACCTGGCCCGGAGAATGCTGCTTTCGGACAACGTTCATAACATACGTATTACCTGTAACAGCACTATGCCCAAGCAACGTACCTGTAGTGTAGTCACCACCATCCTGAGTTGCGGCAAGATCCCAGATGCGGGCAAGACGTACGTTTGGCAAATCTGCTGGAGGAACTTCTGGAATAGTTTTCAGCCAACTGCCGTCTGAAATCTTTTTGGTCTCGTCGACAGGTTTCTGCTGATAAAGTGCCTGATAGAAGATTGTTCCAAGCGTCTCCCGTAGCTCATTCAAACGTTCAATGGGATAACGTTCCGGAAACAACGCTTCGCCAGGCTTTCGGCCAAGTAGGTCATTTTCTTCTGCTTCTGCCGGAATCTCGATGTACTCCCATTGCCCCGGGAAGTTTTGCAGAATGCGGCCGATCAAGTCGTCTGAATGCCAACGAGTCGCGATGATAATGCAACTTCCGCCAGGCTCAAGACGTGTAAATGCAGTCGTAGTAAACCAATTCCAGACATAATCGCGATAAGCGGGTGAAAGCGCTTCCTTAATTTCCTTGATATAGTCGTCAATGATAAGGACGTTAGCGCCGCGGCCGGTAATCGCACCGCCCAGACCGACCGCATACATTCCGCCGCCTTTTTCGGTGAGGAACGCTTCTACACGCGAGGCATCTTGGCGAACCCGGGTTGACAAGTCTGCCATATTGGATTCATCAAGGAAGATATCACGCACCTGGCGAGAGAATCCCGTTGCAAGTTCTGCACCATATCCTGCAAGAATTGTCTTGTATTGCGGAAACGTCTCCAAGATCCAAGCAGGTGTGTAAATCGATGACAACTGCGATTTGCCGTGCCGCGGCGGCGCAGAAATGATGATACGCGCATTGCCACGCATAATGCCTGTCGCAATCCGTGAGGCAATATACCGCAGATGCGGCGCCGGAATCCACGTACCCCGACTAATTTTGTGTGCAAATGTTGCAGGAGTCAGCTTCCAATTCTGCGACAGGCGCAGGAGCTGCTGTTTGTAGATGGGGGAGTTAAGATCAATTTGCGACATGGATTACTGCTTCTGCTGCATTTTCAGGATCAGGTCCTGCGCCAGATTGACTGTTTCCGGATTTTCCAGAAGTAGGCTGATATCATCCTGAGGACGATCTGTCGAGCCGCTATTCTGCGACACCTGCTGCATAATGACTTGCAGCGGAGCGACTTGCCTTTTACTACCGTCAGTTTCCTTCGATTCGCCGTTAGCTGGAAGACCGACTGACACGCGCTGGATCTTAACCAGCTTCTCCAGGATAAGAATTGCTTTATCCGGCGTCATCGTATCATCATCGAGCACCGTACTTTCAAGGTACGCCTCGACTTTTTGCAGCATTCGGCCAGCCACTTCAAAGTGCTTGTTTTCTGCACTGAGCATGCGCTCCAGTTTAAGTTTCTGGTGGTGCGCAACTCGGTACAGGTCAAATGCTTTGACTCGGAACCCCCAGTAGTACTGGTAAAAGTACTCGTTCAACGTACCAATATCATACGCCACCAAGCTTGAGAGCTGCCGAGCACCTCCAAGGTTCAAATATGTGGTAAACGCTGAATATGCTTCGGGCGACTCAAACTCTAACCGCCCCCAGAACGGTTGCCCATTCGGAAGAACCGGGAAGCCTTCGTCGTACAGAAGCGGTACCGTAGCAGCATCGAGGAGAGCGAAAATCTCCTGCAATGCGCTGTTGGTAGTCACTTCCATGCCTCCCGGGGCACCGCCGCTAGCGGGAGGAAAAGAAGTAGTAGTAGTTGGCTGTACCGCGCCAAGCTTCCGCAAGATGTACGAGAAGTCCAGCATATCCGCTCGATAGACATACACCGGCAGCGCATACTCGTTCATCGGAAGATTCGGCATCAGCTGCTGGATCAGCTGCCAGGCACTTGCAATACCAAGAGGGTTGACACCTCTAAGAGGGCCCTGCATTGCGAATGGCTGCGCAGCATGCGGTACAACGCCGACTGCTTCAGAATGGTGGAGTGGCGGGAGGACTTCTTCGCGATATCGCGCAGTGTCCGCGATAAACGGCGCCTCTGAAGGCCCACTGTCCGCCATAAAGCCGTCCTGCAATGTAGGTTCGTCGGACATGTTAACCTCGTTACTCGCACTACATGGGCGACCGATATTCTATCTTACCAGATTCACTATGTGTAGTCAACCGAAAAATAATGGTCACCTTAGGCACCGCGACGCGTTGGAAAAGGTCAGTGCAAGACATAACCAGCATTTTGACTCTTGTGACCCCAGCAAACACGCTATATAATATAAAGAATGCAAAAGAGTGGTGTTAAGTGTAGTAGGACAGGAACACCTGTGATCGAACACTAGCACCACCAGCACTATCACTAGTACTATTAAACTAGGACTTTAACGCCATGACTAAGCGACAGGACCGCAGTTCCGAAGAATACGTTCAGCGCCTTTCAGAAGTAGAAGGTATGCCTGCAGATATCATCGCTGGCCTCCTTGATATCCCTACTGCACTGGCAAAGAAGTCGCTGACCCAACTAGCAAATATGGGTATCATCCGCAGAGAGTATTTCGATGAGTGCCAGTGCTTGTTGTATTACCGACTACCGAAGCCAACAAACGCCTAAGTGCAGTAGAGGAGGTACACCAAATGCTAAGCTGTGCACTAGCGCTAGCATGCTAAGTGTACTTCCTCCTTCCCTGCCCGCAGATTCTTTATGCTGCACAATTTGCCGACTTTGGGTATGAAAATATGGTAGTATTTTTGAGCCCCCTGACCGCGGGGACCCCGGGTAAATAAACCCGTACCCGAAAATTAAGGGCGCAGGATTATAGCGCTTTCATACGCAAAAATCACGCGGAAAAAACTCGCGTACCGGCAAATATTTTAATTGAGGGGTCGCAGCGACTTTTATATACTCTTTGTAGTGATTAGGAAATCACACAACCAAAACAACGGAGCTAATACTATGTCTAAGAACGCACAGAAGGCCACCAGCGAAGCGAAGGTCGTTACGGTGGATGTCGACGCTCTGATGAAAGAGCACAAGACGAAGTCCGCCGTGATCCGCTACCTTTCCGGTACTGGGATGTCGCGCAGCGATATCGCGAAGACGCTGGGCATCCGGTACCAGCACGTCCGCAACGTACTTCTGACACCGCTCAAGAAGAAGTGAGGTTGTTGGTAGCTTTCCTCGCTAGCACAGTTACAGTATTCGCTGTGCTAGCGATCCTCACTATCGTGCTGCGATAGTCAACAGATAAGGTAGGAGCTGTCATAGGCTCCTACCTGTTTGTCATGTGGGGACCGGACGGGGACATGGTCGTTAGAGGCCCTCCCAGGGAACAGGGTGCCCGCTCAAACTTGACTACGTTCTTTTGTACAGGTACACCCTGCCCAGCGACATGGTACCTGACTAGGCCGATCACTTGTTATTTGTGCCTGCCATGCCCTACCATCATGAGACCTGAAAATGCCCTCTTGTGACCCCGTAGGACAAAAAGTATATACTTATTTATAACCTGAAGAAAAGGGAGATATGAAAATGTGCACTATCGAACGTGTCCGCCTTATTTACCCAGACGGTGAAGTTTCTGTTCGCGATTATGCCTTTTCGCAAATCTGCGAAATGGCCGAAGCCTTGTCGAAAGACCAGCGTAAAATCTTCTACAGTGGCAAAGAAAGCGTCATCACGGAACGCGACAGCTATTTCGCTGAGGCCGGAACAAGCCTGAAATATATGGGAAGAGTCTCTTAGTTATCTTACCACCTGCCCTAAAGTCCAGGTCCAGGTCCAGAACCAGCGTGTTTGTTTGGTTCTGGGCCTAACCTATTACAACGAAGGGACCAGGTACGTCTGACCGCGACAGGCCCTGGTACGTCCGACCGACCCAAAGACCAGAAGAACCTAGGTCGCTTGTGGCCCTCCCTGGGCGTAGGTTGCCGGCTCAAAAGGCACTAAGTTTGTTTTTGGCCCGACACTTGTTGCCGACAAAAGGTAATTGCCTAGGCCCCGCGCCTGTTATTCCGCGGGCGCCTGTGGTAGTAGGAGGAGTAGAGGAGGCCTCTAGGACTCCCTCTAGGACTCGTACCTGTTATTCTATTTGACCAAACTTGATGGTCTAAAAACGCACATTGAAAACTGTTAGTCGGCCTCAACAATAGCGCTTGCAACCAGAAGGACAATTCATCTATAATATTGGTATAGTTGATGAGAACCCGGAGCAAACAAATGTCTGCCAAAACCCGTACACAAGCACAAACCCAGGCCCAAACACAAACCCAAGCAGTAGAGGAGGCAAAGGTAGGTGGAGCAGAGGAGCTCAGCACCCAGGAGCTAGACCTTCCTTCACGGCACTGGCTCCAGAGCACATTCAAGACAAAGTCTGCAGTGATCCGTTACCTCTTTGCACAAGGGCATACAGTCAAGACGATTGCCAAGCACACTGGCTTTCGGTATCAACATGTCCGCAATGTTCTGACAACGAGTCTGAAGCGCGGGCCGAATGAACCGTACAAATTGGATCCTGCGACAGGTAAAGTAGAGGAAGCACATAATGTTGTGCCAACACTACAGTCAGCCCCACGGCAGGAGCCGGAGCCTAGCGAAGACACATGTGCCTGACCTACCGCACAACAAAGAGACAGTGATATGCCAGTTGCACAGTACGTATACCCCGCAAAGGATATGCGGATCTCTCGGAATATGCCAGTTCCGAAAAAGGTAGGAGAACTCTTCCGAGGGTGGTATGCGGAAGCGTACAAAGCCCTGAAAGTCCTCCCGCTAGTCTCAGAAGTAGTCAGGGGAGACTTCCCCGGAACCTGCCAACATGGGCGACTCTGGAAGATATCGGAGGAACCGGACATTTCTCCGCAGATGATCAAGTTTACGCTGGTCAACGATATTGGGGAGAGGTCGTATCTCGTAATCGATCGGACAAAGGATTCGTTCGGGTACTAAGTCTACCTACTACACGAAATACCTGGGGTGGTTAGGGTAATATCTAAGCACCTTAGGTATTTGGTTGGTCGGTTGCGGCCCGGGCCCAGCAATCGTCCCACTTTCGAATCCTTTTGATACATTTTGATCTGTACCTAGGGTAATACCACTAGTTCCCCTAATTAATTAGTTTTTTTCTACTTATTTTTTATTATCATAGGTGTATGATGATCTCATCTATCTTATCTCTTTTTTAAAAAAATATGTGTAAAAAAACTAATTAAGTAAGAAACTACTTTTCCCTAATGATTTCAACAACTTAGCAAATTACAACCCCCTAGTTCCCCTAGTTTCGATCTGCGCTGCCATATGAAAAATCGTGAGCCTTCCGGTAACCAACCCCTTCACTACTTACCAACCCTTTGCAAATTCCTTACTAAAAGACCAAAAAGTCCTATTAGTTCCTATAGGTCTGCTCCATAGGAACTAATAAGGAACTAATAGGGGAACTAATAAGCCGAATTTTAGGAACTAATAATATCCAAAGAACAAATGTCTTCTAAACACCGCGCAGAAGCATTGTGCTTTTTGGCGTCCTTGTGCTGTTGAGCTGCCGCGTGTTCCTCACCTACTGCACTTAAGCACCTAGGCTACCAGCAGTTTGACCAGAATTTGCACACTTGTGGACTCTTGGACGCTTTTGCTATAATATTCTTGTAAATGCGTATTCAAGCATCCTATCGGAAAAGGCAGGAAAATGAATATCACGGAAACCTCAAAGGGCATGATCCGTACTTCTCTGGTCGAGCATTACAAAGAAAGCATGAGGATGAAGCTCAACCAGCACGCGGTCGAATATTACGAGGCTTATGTAGAGTTCATGCGCGAAACGGAAGGGCAAGCGGAAGTGGATTATCTGATAGCGCATTGCGACAGCTTTCTTGCGCAGGAAATCGACAATTACCGCTGCATGGCGCGTGCGATCAACAAACATCCTATCGTTTGAGGGCAGGAAAATGCAAGTGTTAGACATTGAACATTTTGGCGGCGCATTTCGCGTGTGGTTGGCAAATTATGACGTGGAAGTATATTGCGACATTGACCGCAGCGGAAAGGTAAAGGGCGGCACATTCAAGGCGGACAGCGCCAGCGGCCTCAAAGCGGCTGAATTGGCGCGGGAAGCAATACGCGAAGAATACGGCGCAAGTTTTTAATCCATCGGAAAGGCAAGAAGATGGCAGCTTTTAACGCAATATTCCCTGGCGAGCCAAATAGGGACACCACATTCACAGTTCGTGGCGTGTGCGAATATGATAGCAAAAACCCGTGCTGGGATAATAGACCTAGCGACGTTATCGGAAAGCATTGGGGTGGAGGCACTGCTTGCGGATCATGTGTTAACGAGGCAAAAGAAGGCAACTAGTGTACCGGCCCTACACCTACTACTACTACTTTGGTGTGCGCTATAGGGGAGGCCCGGTACCAGAATGTCCGGTTGTTGAATGCAACTTGTTCGTAGCCGTTGGTTGTTGGCTGTAGAATCTTAGATGCGCCCAAAAGAATTCACTTGAGGGCATCAAGATGAAGAAATATAATTAACAATAGTTTAATGACGCTACTGGGGGCATTATGACACTTACTGCGCTCGATATCACACTTACACAACAGCTTGGGCAAACGGAAGAGTTTCGGACTATTTGTCGACTGTTTCCAACTTTCGGCCAGATGTCGTGCCGAGACAAGATTGAGTCACTTATTGTTTGGCTGCGGGATCGTGGATATGTAGGTACCGAGGTTGCAAACTACTGCGAATGCTCTCCAGTGACACTCGCACGATGGGTCAATTCGCCTCGACTAGTGACAGCAGCCGACTTTCTGAAGATTATGCGCATGGTTATTGCGCACGAAATGGCTGAAATAGAGCCTGCCCGAACACAACGAACCAAGGCACGTATAAAGCATGAGGGAGATGCTGCACGAGTCGCACATACACAGCGGTTACTACGCGAACATCTCGAAAAAGAATTTAAGCTCCATGCGGCGTGTCCTGTGCGCCAGTTCATTCAGCTAATGTCTTACTTCCGGGTCTCACGTACCCAAATTGCTGACATCTTGGAAATGTCGCCCCAACAGGTTACCAACTGCTTAGCGGGGCGACTTGTCCCTCCGCCAAGAGTTGTATTGAACCTCCACGATGCCCTTCCGCAGATACTTCCTGCAACCAAGGATACACCTGAAGAAGTGCGTCCTGCAATTGCTCGAATCCATGCATTGCTTGACCAAGCAATCGGTAACATTCTTTAACCAGGAGACTACAATGACACATGAGAACCGTTACTCGTCGAAGTCTGCGCAGGGCAAAGACGCCTCGTTTGCCGATGATCTTGCCGACCTCGTAGAAGCTGCGAACTTGGAACGAAAACTGTCAGCTGCTGTGTCTGACAAGCTGCATGCGGCAATGATTATCAGGCAAGCTCAAGAAGGTGCCCTTACGCAGCGAATATTGTCCGGCGTATTTTGGGGAATATTCTTGATCTGGCTGACTATCTGGGGCCTGCCTGCGCTGGAACGTATTGTGTTGGCTTATGCACTGGGTGAGTAATCGGGGATGGCTGAACAATCGGGGAATGGACGGATTCCATTAGAAGAATATGCCAACGAAATCCTGCAAGACTTGCCGCAGCTGTTCAAACAGTACCCAGCAGGGATCTTTACTGCGCAACTCCAGGACTTTTACGGCGAGCCGATTACGCGGACACTAAATGCGTGTCGAAAGCTTGCCAGTAATGGCAATGTGCAACTACGGCGAACAGCTGCTGGGGCATACTGTATGCTTCCTGTTGGCGTCAAGATGTTGCCTGTTTGGGAACTTTCTCCCCTACAACTACGACTGGCCACGCTGATTAGAAACATCTGCATACGAGAGAAGACAAGGTACTTAAAGTCAAACTTTAGCCAGCTTGCTCGCCAGCTGAACTGCTCGTATGGAGGGGTGCGTGCATGTGTATTCCGACTGCACGAGTTGGAGTATATAGTAATCAAGCAACCATCGAAGAGAGGCAAACAAGATATGATGCTTATTCAGGTTCTTGACAAACTGCTCGCACAGAATTTGGACAGTTGATGACTTCTTTGGGGTCATTATATAATACAGAAAGTCACGCAAAGAGGGTATAATGTCAGACACGTTGAAGAATTTCCGTCCACTACTGTCCGCGACTTTGAAGACTGCTGACGATTTTGGCAAACTTGAATTTCCTGTGGTCGCTTCTGCAAAGATCGACGGAATCAGAGTAATCTGTCATCCAACACTTGGTCCAGTGACTCGTACGCTGAAACCCGTTCCGAATGACCACATTCGGGAATTCTTGTCAGATCCGCATCTGAAGTTTTTGGACGGGGAAGTGGTGACTACCAGTGCTACTGCGGACGGTGTATTCAATAGCACCCAATCTGCCGTGATGTCCAAAGCTGGTAAGCCAACGTTTACCTATCATGTTTTCGACCATATCGGAATGGCTACACTGTCTTGCCCATTTCAGATGCGTTTCCAAGATGCAATGAATGCTGTGGAATATTGGCAGACGAAGACAGGCTCGTCTACTGTGCGGGTGTTGCCGCACACAACGCTGCTTAATTTGGAGGAGCTGGCGCAGTTTGAACTGTCGGCATTGAACCTTGGGTATGAAGGTGTAATGGTGCGTTCTCCTGGGGGACGGTACAAGTTTGGCCGATCAACCTTGCGGGAAGGCATCCTTTGCAAGATTAAGCGGTTTATGGACGATGAAGCTGTCATTGTTGGCTGGGAACCGCTACTCCGCAATATGAACGAAGCAACTGTCGATGCTCGGGGATATACTAAACGGTCTAAGCATTCCGCTAACCTGGTTGAAGATCTGGGCTATGCAGGAAAAGTGATCGTTCTAGGAATGGCCGGGCAATGGGAAGGGATAGAGTTTTCTATCGGTGCCGGATTGGACGACGCAATGCGTATGGACATCGCGACCAATTTTGAAACAAAATACCGGCACCAAACAGTTGCATACAAATATCTGCCGTATGGATCTAAAGATGCTCCAAGGCACCCAATCTGGAAAGGGCTCCGCTATGACTGACAAGATGCTGCCCTTCGTCGCGGCATGGCCGCAGGAATCCGTGAAATGGGCGATCCGCTACTCAAAAAAAGGCTGCTTCCAAATCCGCGAAAGCGTGCCTCCAACGGATGACGGAGAATATTGGTGGCGCGCCGAAGACGTGAGGTATGCGAACTATGACCCATTTGAAGAATATGAGCAAAGCGGGTCACATCTCGTTATCAGGATCAGGTGCGTCGAAGTCGTCAAGCACACACCCAAAGGCGTCATGGTTCGCGACTTACACACGGGAGACAAAAGGTTCATCCTTGGAACAAGCGTCAAACAATACGCCGTGCCAACGAAAGAACTCGCAATACGCGACCTCGTGGAAAGGAAGAAAGTTCACGTTGCGGCCGCGAGGGCCAGGCTAACTCGCGCAAAAGAACACCTTTCTGCCGCGCAGGCTCTATTGACCCCGCCGACAATGGGCGGTACAGTGTCCGACACTTAGAGGAGTAACCCATGAGCCTGCGCAATCGTTTCGTCACACCTGCACATTATCGTTCATCGGTAGTTGGTGTGACGCTCGAACCATGTCCGTTTTGTGCAAGTCACAATTTGGCCGTTTGCATGACAAGGGAGTCTCATGTTTCCTGTCTCAGTTGCGGTGCCGACGGACCCATTGGCGAAGCGGGAAATCCACAGAGCACCGCGTCAAAATGGAATAGTAGGAGTCCTAAATGAACGGCAAAAAAGAAATGGGCGACGCTATGACTGACAAGAAGCCTCTACGGCTGACAGATATTGGAATGTTCATGGAAAAGGCGGTACGCTTTCGTGGTAAAGACCTTGATGCTATGAGCTTCGACGAATTGAAGCAAGCACTGATTGAGGTTATTCGGTTAGCTAGGTCTTTTCGAATGCCTTGGCAGGAGCGGATGTTCTATGTGATTATGATGCCGCTGGACGTAGGCGGCCGCGGACCCGCCTCAATTGCAGATGGAGATGCTCGGGAAATTACGTGGGAAGTATGGGATCAGAACTGTACTTCGCATGGCACATACAATACCTTGGAGGGAGCGATGCTCCGGGCAGAAGAATGTAATGATAAGTTCGGCCATTGTATTGACGAAGGCTGTCCTCATTACGGAACGCCGCATACTCATTCCAAGACGTTTGCGTCGTACTTAACATACAAGGAAGGAAAGTAACAATGGCACAGATGGAAATCAAACTGACCCGCGATGAGGTAGAGCGCTTTATCTCTGAGGGTGTTGGAGACCGCTTCCACCTTACACGTGCGCAGCGACGGCGTACAGAATCACCGGATGGTGTTGGATTGTTTATTGGGTGGCTGGATGATGGTGGGGTACGTATCTGCATGAACGATACCGCCGAGATACCCACTGAGACGCAATCTTTGCCGTGGCAGGAGGAATAGTAACAATGGCTCGATTGGTTCGGTTAGTGCGGGATGAGAATTACCCGTACGATGCGGAGACTCCTATAACTGTGTGTCCGGATCTTGTCGATCCGAAAGTGTATGGTCCGCATCGATCGGTAACCAGTGCTCAGAAGATTCGGTACTGGGCGTTCGCAGAGGAGAAAGGCAGGGACTTGTTCTTCGAACATATGCTTGCCGGCCGCTTTAACAGAAGGAAAGACGACAATGTCAATGACAATGCCTCCGACGACAGAAAGTCCTAAGGATCCCAGGGATGCTGAACTTGATGCAACGATCAAGCTGATGTATCAGGAAGCTGCCGAACTGAATTTGGTCCGTTCGTTAGGACTAACCCCTCGGCGGTCTAGTGTCTCAAACCGGTGGTACATTCAGTGGGGTGACTCACCGTTCACTGGTGTTGTTGGGCGGGGCGATTCACCAATGGAAGCTGTGCGGGATTTCAATTCAGTCATGCTCTACGGCGTAGGCATCACAAAGAAGCCAGGCGGAGGATTTGATGACCCGATATCTTCTGATTGAACTAGCGGAGGCACTTGAAGCAGCAGAGGAGGACCAAAAGGATAGACTTCTGGCTTGGAAGGATATTTGCAAGGTCCATGCTGAACGGCGGGCGAAAACGCTTGAAGCTATGGCAGCTGCCGCAACGCCCATCAATTGGGATCTTGTTGCTGCCGGGCTTCGAATCATCTCAGTGCACGGAAGCTTCCTTAAGGGTGGGCGAGATGCTCCGGGAGCAGTAGCGGATGCCATTTTGTGGCTTCAGGTTGGCCGCATCTACAATGCTTCTGGCCAAGTAGATCCGTACCTAAATCTTTGGACTCATTATTTTGGTACAAAGACAACGCTTGATGTACAGGGAGTACGTACAAACTGTACATATGGGCGACGACCTCGTTCTGGGCGGGTACTCTTTCGTGTAGGGCTATCTGAAGAAGCCCGAGAACTGTATGACAACGCAGATCAGCCACCGGCTTCACCGTCGTACTTGTTCTCGCCGGCAGAGATCAATGCGGCAATGCATTATTTGCTGAACTTGCAGACAATAGAGGAGCAGCTAGGGGAGATAAGGCAGAAATAAGTGCGTTAACTTAACAGCAACTAGGAATGCAAACAATGGACGCAAATAAGCTACTACTGGCATTAGATGATAGTGCTGTATGGGTGTCAGCCCGAGTCGCTGAGACTGTTGGCAAGGAACTTGTGCAGCGAGGTATGTTGGTGCATGATGGAAGCCTTGGGAGTTGTGGAGAAGCCACCACGCAACATTTGTACCGCCTGACACCTCTTGGACGAGAGTACGTACAGAAGCTGAGGCAGGTTACTGAGTCACCCACTGAAACACTCCTGGACAAAATCTACGCACTGCTGCGACCGAAGTTGATGCCGATGTCCCGTGGTTCTACTGAAGCACTGTGCTTGCAGATCATTGAAGAGTGTGCCAACGCAGGCAAAACGGAATTGTAAGGAAGCCGAATGATGGTACCGGATGATAAAGATACATCTGCAGTTGCACGCACCGAAGGGGAAGATTGCGGAATGCTTGGATGTCAGGGCAAACTTGAATTCAAGCCTGTCGAAAATTGTGCGTGTCACATATTTGCACCATGTGCTGCATGTGAGCACGTTTCATTGTGGTGTCCTGTATGTGGTTGGGCGGAGGAAATGTGATGCGCGTCAACGTCACAGACATTCCGCAGTTTCAGCAGCCTGTTGTTGGAAACGTCTATCCGATCAGTGGCGGTTATGGGCGGAAGGCGGGTCACGCGATGGTGCTCATTGCGATCACCGAAAAGAGGTCATGTCTCATGCTGGTAATCGACAAGGATGGCGAACCCATCGGGGTGACATCTTACGGACTTCACGCAATCGAGGAACGGACCCCTATTGCGTTCGTTCGCGGGCTTGACGATCTGGTTTTTGAAATGGAGCCGCTTTAATGACTCGTAAAGCAGTTAAGGCTGCCGCAAAGGCGATGCTGCCAAAACTTTTCAGTGATGACATGGATTACTTGGTGCAGGTGATTCGGGTACATTCAGTTGACAAGGTGCGGAATTATTCAATCGCGTGTATGCAGCGCGCAGTTGATCGTTATGAGCAAGAGCTGTGGGTACCTGCTGAGTCCGCTTTGAAGGATGGACGATTGTACATTGTCGAAGCGGTTGATGGAGCCGATGAGACGTTCATTACGCTTGGTGCTAACTTTCTTGAGCAGACGGGGGACGATCAGTGGATTATTGTTGGCAATGGTTGGCCTGCAGGCAAAGCGATTGAGTTTGAGAACGTCATAGTTCGTCGGTGCCGTCCACTGCCATTACCCGTCGATACTGTAGCAGAGGAGATACAAAATGTCGGCGACTAAAGTGGACGCTTCGGAAACCATTGCGTTGATGGAAGATATTCTCGAGTTCTTGGATAAGTATTCCGACGTTGCCGACGGACCAGATGGGCAACCGATGCCGAATACTGCCATGGACTTAGAGATGCGTATCGGATTGCTGGTTACGCAATTATCGACCCAAGAAGCCCAGAAAGAAAGCACGAGATTTTGAATTGTGTTCATTCTATAATATATTATGGATGGATGAACAGCACGGGGAAACTGCCATGGATACGGATGTACGTGCGGCGGTCTGCGCAGCTATCATGTTAGCACTTGATGATCAGGTGCCTGAAGAAGTGTATGTTGGGAATTTCCTTGCCGACAAAGCGATTGAGGCGTATGAAGAGGCCACGCAGACAGCATACGGAAAGGTTGTAGAAGAGAACGCGGAGCTTCGTCGCCTGCTGCGAAGACTCTACGGTGTCGTAATAACATCATGTAAGGCAGAAGCTTTACGCCAAGAGACATTTTATCAGCTGCTGCGGCATTGGTCAATAACTGATTTGGCGACGCTTGCCAACGACACTGCTCGAGACGTATCGGACTACTTGGAGCGGCATGGGTTGCTGGGTGGTCAGAGGAATCGGAAATCATGATTAAGACAGTATTCAAAGTGCAGCGGCCCATTTCGACAAATGATCCGGAAAAAGCTTGGCTGTTCTACGACAAGCACAGAAAACATGAATTTATGATCCCGGAAAAGCTCGTACCTGCAGAACTATTCCATCACATGGGTAAACGAGACAAGATGTACGCACTTTGCGCGTATGATCGCAACGCCCGTACTCTTCGGTACATCGAAGAAATACCTGATGCTAACTTTTGAGGTAATGGTATGAAGTCGGTAATATTCGAAACTCCGGGGCTTTTGGACTTCAAGGCCTTAACGACATTCGGAATGTCTGCGAAGCCCAACACGGATAGCCCGATCGGGTTTTTCGGTACAGGATTTAATAATGCAATCGCTGTACTTGTACGGTTGGGCATCCCAGTGACGATGTGGATCGGTGAGACTGCGTACGTTTTCGAGAAAGAACTGGTTTCGTTTCGGGGCAAACCATTTAATATGATCGTTTGCCGAAAGCGGCATAAATCAGGATTTTTAGGCAATTTGCCGTGGACAAAAATCGATTTGCCGTTTACCACAGAACTTGGCAAGCACTGGGAGTTGTGGCAAGCGTTTCGGGAGCTTGAGGCAAATACTCGAGACGAAGGCGGTACAACGTTTGCTCTTGCGAATGTGTCTTCGCAGACTTTGCCCGACATAGGGAAAGCTGGACACACCCGAATTGTGGTTGGCGGGGATGCGTTCTATGAGGTCTATGAGAATCGGGATAATATCTTTTTGCCTAAGGATGATTTGGTACTGATTGGCCAGTCTTCCGGAGTAGCAGTGTATCGCAAGCCGTCGCAGTACTTGTACTACCGCGGACTGCGTGTACTGACACTTGATAAACCGTCGATGTACACATACAATCTGACTGCTCAGATGCCGCTGACTGAAGACAGAACGCTTGCAGGAACAAGTCTTGCACAGGTATACATTGCTAGCTGGGTTGCAGCCGCCGCACCACATGATGTAGTTGCGCAGATTATTAATGCCGACAGAGGGAAGTTTTTCGAAGGTAAGTTGGACTTCGATTACGTGATGAACACTCCGTCAGAAGCGTTCGCAGGAGTCGTAAATAAACAGCATCGACGGCGTGGGGCAGTGTCGGAAAGCGTGCAACATTATTATTCTCGATACATTGCGCCGGAGGAGCCCGCCGATGTCGAAAAGCGTCTATCAGACCAGCTGTCAGAATGGCTTGCGGATACTAGCAAAGAATTGAGCAAGGATGAGGAACTCATGTTTGATCAGATCCTCGCCGCGTTGAGAAAGTATGACTGTTAATGAAAGGAAGAGACAATGACTGAGATTACTGGCGAAAAGTTCACGGCTAAGATCATTACGGTGCATCAGGATCGTGTTGATACTGCTGCAGTGAAGGATCTGCTTGGCGAAGATGTCAAGAAGGTCATGAAGACCATTTCGATGGAGCAGCTGAAATGTTCCAGACACTCAGGTGAAAAATTGGCATTTCGGATGCCCAACCTGGCAAATGCGACGCCTGAGGGGCTTGTCGATATGCTTGGGGATATCCGAGAGCAAATCGCTGACTTGAAGAAGTTGGAAGGCGTTTACAAGGAAGCCCTCTCGGCACGGCTGAAGGATTGATCAACGGTTTTCTGCACCACATTATTCTAGTTGAAGGTCTCTTGTATTTATTGTATATTAGATAATGTGGTGCAAACGCCTATGCGTTTGAGGTAGGTGAGGTTATTATGGTTGACGGTGAAGATTTCGAACACGAGAGTCGGATGACAGACGCCGACGTTGGTGATTCTGAAAAGACGATTCGGGAACGCATTATACATGTGTTGTCAATTTATCCTAAGGTATCCACTTCTATGCTGCAAGTTGGTGTGGGTACTAGTTTAATGCCAGCATTGTGGAAGCCTGTGTTGGCTCAAATGGTTGTGGATGGTATCGTCGTTGAAGAGCGTGAATGTCACACGACTCCGACTGGACGTATGCAGACCTACACAGTTCTGTCCCTTGCCGACTAGTTTCATAAGGTAGCATCATGCCTAATCGCATGCATGAAGATTTGTCTTGGTCGGGGCTGACCGAAGACGATGTAAATGCTCGCCCCATCAGTAGTCCAGAACGTGCAGCAACAAACACCCCACATACTGTGGCGGGATATGTTTTGCCATACTTGAGCCTTCAAGGTTCTCCAGTTCCGTTCTATCGTGTGCGGCTGTTCGACCACGATCCGAAGTATAAGCAGCCCCGCGATGCTGCGAACCACGTGTACTACCCGAAAGGTTTCCTGGCTGCTGCACACAAGAGCAAGTATGTCATCATCACCGAAGGGGAAAAGAAAGCGGCTCTCGCGACGATGCGGGGTTTTCCGGCAGTAGCACTTGGAGGCGTTGATAGTTGGCGGAACCGTATTATCAGCCTTCCTGCAGATGCTGAACTGTCTTCGTCTAGTAATAAGGTGCAAGCCAGACTTCCAGCAGGAGGAGAGGCACATGAAGACTATATGTCTCCGCTGGCACTAGGTTTGCAGGACCTTATCGACTACGTAATTCGGACTGACAAAACCCTGATTATTGTGTTCGACTCCGACACATCGATGAAGACGTATACCCAGGTACAGCGTGCTGCCGCTTCGTTGGGGTTTGAGTTGCGGTTCCGTGGGATCCCGTTTGAGCGCATTCGACAAATTATCCTTCCTGCAGCTGAGCTGGGAGCAGAGAAGATTGGCCTCGACGACTACTTGATGCGTGCGCCTGAAACACACTTTCCGAAGTTGGTAGCGAACTGCCTGGCCAAACCTTCGGCATTTCCTCGACACCCGAATATCCGGGACTTTATTAATAAGCGCCTCCAAAAAGCCAAACTGTCGCGCAAAGAGACGCAGCAGATTTCTAACGCTATCCTGTCAGAGCTTGATGCTACAGGCCTACGGCTACGCAATAAGGACGAGATCCAGTCCTACTACTTTGACAAGGAGACTCTGAAACTGATGCGGGTTCGTTTTTCTGGATCGCCAGATGAACTATCCGAAAATCCATTTGGACAGTATCTGTATCGTACTTTTGGTCTTGGCGCAGCCGACCAACGGGTTGTGCAGTGGCTAGGATCGCAGTTTAATGGCGAAGCGCCGGTGATGGACGTTTCACCGTATAGAGTCTTTGCACGCCCTGATCATGTGACTGATAACGTCATCATGCAGATTTCCGACGGCGCATATGTCGTTGTTGATGCTAACGGTTTGCACATCAAAGCTAATGGCACCGACAGCATCTTGTTTGAATCAGAGCAGGTGCAAGGAATCGATGTAGAGAAGCTAAAGGCCGAATGGACTCGACAAATAGCACTTGACCATACGCCCAATTGGTGGATGGATGTACTCAATGATGTGCGATTGCGCGACAAAGATAAACAACGAGCTATCACGGCGCTGCTATTCTACGTGTCTCCGTGGCTATACCGATGGCGGGGGACCCAACTGCCTGTGGAGATGACTCTTGGTGAAGCAGGTTCAGGCAAATCGACACTGCAGGAACTTCGCCTTATGATCCAGACTGGCGATCCTCGGTTGCGTAATGCTCCACAGGATATGAAGGATTGGACAGCGTCCGCAGTAAACGCGGGCGGAATGCATGTAACTGACAACGTACAGCTATTGGATAAGCAATTGCGTCAACGCTTGTCCGACGAGCTTTGCCGTATTGTAACTGAACCGTATCCCCATGTTGAAATGCGGAAGTACTATACCAACGCTGATCTGATGCGACTTCCAGTTCGATGTGTGTTCGGAATCACCGCGATTCAGCAGCCATTCCTGAACGCGGACATCCTACAACGCTCGGTAATTATTGAACTGGATAAAGCACAGGACATTGTTAATGGGTCACTGTCTTATGACATGGCTTGGAAAGAGCAGCAACTGACTCGGTTCGGCGGGCGAGAAGCGTGGCTTGCGCATCATCTGCTCGTATTACACCGGTTTTTCAAGTTGGTGCAACAAAAATGGAACAGGAAATATTCTGCAAAGCACCGACTCATTAACTTTGAGCAGTCGATGATGCTCATGGCTGAAGTGTTTAATCTGCCGAACGAATGGATTCCGAACTATTTGATGGGTGCAACAAATGCCGCAGTAGTTAATACCGATATGGCATATGAGGGGCTGATTGCGTTCAGTGAGTACTGGCGGGTGGCTGCAATTGATCCGGTTACTAAGAAGCCCAAGCACTTTACAGTGCAGGATATCGGCAACTGGGCAATGGGAAATGATGACTACGAAAAGTGCGAGATGCTTGTAAACACCAGAAAGTTGGGGCGTTATATGAAGACGCATCAAACTATGGTGGCGACAGGTGCAAACATTGTAGAAGCAGGCACTGCCAATAACCGTGTTCGTTACAGGCTCGCAAAATAACGCGGTCAAAATTCTTTGCTAGTCAGACCATCATTTTAGCGTTGAAGGACTCCTACGCTTGCTGTATACTTATTTTTAGAGAGTGCAGTTGAGGTCACAAATCAGATCCGGTGCACCCTAAAATAGTCAGACTGATGAAGTGCCGAAATGGTTCGGCGCGGACAATTTACGGAGGCTACTATGTCGAAGAAGAACAAGGGTGATGAAGCGATGAACGAAGCCGAAGCTGCGGCGACTGTCGACGAGACGAAGACGGATGAGCGTTTTCGCACCGTGACGAATCCCGAAACCGGTGAAGTCGTGAAGCGCAAGGATTACATCCTCGAGCTCTGGACGCAGAAGCGCATGACCCGCGGCGACATCGCCCGCCACCTCACGGAGATCACCGGTAAGACGGTTCCGTACCAGATCGTGTTTGCCGCGACCAAGGGTGTCGATGGTGGTCCGGTTGTTGCGGAAGCTGCGCCGGCCGCTGACGCTTCGCAGGCGTAAGGCTGAATCGCTGCGCTAACGAGTTGGGTTCTCCTGGCGCAGGCGATTAAAGGGAAGGTCGGCCATGTAATGTGGTCGGCCTTCTTTTTTGCTTACTTGGTGGTAGGAAATGGTATGTTTGAACAGTTTTGTGCGGCAGTGAACAAGGCAAAGAAGATCCCACCCTTTACAGGAACACTTCTTGCACTTGATCCAGGGGAAACGACTGGCTGGGCAGTATTTGATGGCAGCGTTAAGCGGCTGACCAATTTCGGGCAGATCAAAACTTGGCCTCCGGAAAATATGGTACAAGAACTGGTAAAGCTGCTTGACAGTCTTCCGACTATTGATCACGTGGTGTACGAGCTGTATTCCATCTATGAATGGAAGGCAGACTCGCACACGTGGAGTCAGGTACCTACACTCCGCATTATTGGATGCATCGAAACTCTATGCATTCAACGCGGGATCCCATATTCGTCGCAGACAGCGCAAGTTGCGAAGGTCTTTTGCACGGATGACAAGCTGAAGTCTTGGGGTATGTATCCTGCTGGGTTAAAACACGCCCGCGACGCAATCCGGCACGGTACCTATTGTCTGATGTTCGGCCAAAATAATTCTCGTTGATCGCAGATGGTTGCGTAACAGCATTTTGGCACTTGTGGAACATCAAAGGTTTCCTGTATACTTATTAGAATGAATGGTGTATGGGAGACCTTTGATGGCCAAGGAATTCAAAGACTTTGATCGGAAGTATGCGGGCAGCCAAGGTACTGTACTAAAGCCACTGACTGCGAGTCAACTGCGTATAGCGGCGAATATTGTACGGTGGGGCCCACCAATGCGCAGTTGGTCTGCGGAACAGATTCGAACTGCGGTCTATGACTCGTTCGATGCGGAAGAATGGCAAAAGTTTCGAGTCGCGCTGAAAGGGTTGAGTACGCAGCACAAACTGTTTCGGTTGCTGCAGTACTACTCTGAGCACGGACAGCACGATTCGGTTACAGGTGTCGTAATTCCTGAACATATTCAGTGCCGTGTGGATAATTATGTCAATGCGTTGAAGCGTGGCGGCCAATTAGATAGCGAAGGCAATATTGTCCGTTAATTTGGACTGTTGATTGCACTGTGTGAATATTGTATAATATTTATCTGATCTAATTGGGAGCAGCTACGGTATGGCAAGGCAGATTCGACCCAGAAAGCATCGGTTGAAGGCTGGCGACAAAATCGGCCACTTCACAATTATCCAGCGTGTCCGCGATAACCTTACGACGCGGAGCCCAAATCTACGTGTTCAGGTGCGTGTTGAGTGTGTTTGCGGGAAGCGTGAGACAATTCCTCAGTACTATTTAGTCCGCGAGAACCCTAAGCAACATTGCGGGTGCCTGAACAAAACCATCAAAACGATATACAACGAGGAATATCGAATCTGGTTAATGATGCACGTACGTACTGAAGATCCCAGACATGTGGCGTACAAGCATTACGGCGGTCGGGGTATTAAGGTTTGTGCGGAGTGGCATAAGTCTCGGGGCGAGGATGGCTTCCGGGCGTTCCTCGAATATGTCGGTCCGCGTCCCTCGCCGTATCACAGTATTGACCGGATTGATAATGATTTGGGGTACCAGCCGTTTCAAGCGGATGGCGTAACGCGCCAGTTGCGTTGGGCTACTGCAAAAGAACAACGAGCAAATCAGCGGCCACCAAGCCCGAAATAATTTGCGGGTACGCGCAGCTTTTTCTACTTGCAACCTCAAGCGTTTTCATTTATATTTACTGTATAAGCTGTTGAGTGGTTCGACAGCACCTACGGAGCAAACAAACAATGGCTAAGGTACGAATTACGGCGCAGGTGGGATTCACAAAGGATGCGCGGAGGGTTGCTGGCGCACGGCGGTATGCAGCGGCTGATCGGAGTGATCCATTTGCTTTCGCGCGTGCGATGACGCATCTGAGCAATGGCATAGCGTCGTATGGTAAGAAAGGCGAAGAGCAGTTCTACGACGCGACCGAAACGCAGGAAACTCGAGTACTTCCGTCAGGCGATGGGAAACGAGTGGAATACCAGGCTACGGTGTACACCAATCGCGTTCGTCCGTAAGGAGGTAACAATGTGCCCATTCGATGAAGGTTTCGATGCGTTCCTCGCAGGCTTTGCGCAAGATGCGAGTCCATATCGTCGGAAGTCTGATAATGATGTTTCTTGGCGGGATGGCTGGCGAACTGCAAAGCAGCGATATGGAAACAGTCGCGTTCCGATAATGGGTACCAAGACAGCTTATCAAGATACGAATGTGTGTCATGGTAGTTGTGGACAAATTCCTACAGAGCATGGGCACATGAACAAGGCAGAAAGAAAGGAAAGACCTATGACCGAAAATAATAAAGCGGCAGCCTATATGGTAGGAGTTGTGTTTGAACATGATCTTCAGCCGCACAAGGGGTGGAAGCATAATCCGCGTAAAGAGTATCACTACCGGACAGATATTCCGAACATTATGGTTGGAGATACTGTTGTGGTTGTGTCACCGACGACAGGTAATACTTGTGTAAAGGTGGTCGCAGTCTATCCCGACCGGAATCCCTCGGGATACAAGTGGGTTGTCGACAAGGTTGACGAATCCGGAGCCCAGCGACGTGCGGAGGCGGCTCGCCGCGCAGCGTATCTGCGCAAAGAGCTTAATGTACGCATTGCTGAAGCACAAAACGCCATGCTGATGTCGTTCTTGGAAGCGAACAATCCGGGAATTCGTGCAATGCAGGAAGAACTGCGGCAGCTCGAAGAGCTTATCCGCTAACGGTTTCTTTGGTATGGGAGCATATTGTGGCGCGAAATCACCTGTACACGATCAAATCTACATCGGACACAACTTTTTCGGTGACCAAGTTTGACTTGGACTTTAATCCGGAAGGGGAATTGTATCACGTATCAGTGATTGGTGCAGGTAAACAGCAGTCCACAATATGCACCTGCCCTGCAGGACATCGAACGACGTGCAGACATCGACAAATGCTTGATGTCTTCAAAGAAGAGGAACGCATCGATAGTGGGTGGTTCTACCACTTCGACAAGCGTGTATGGATAGAACCGATTTCACTTGATTGACAATAGGAGGATACAATGAAGAAGTCTTTTGGTCTGGTTGGTGTGTTTGGTGCAGCTGCTCTTCTCGCAGCCTGTGCGCAGACTCCCGATGCTTTCGAAAGCGCGTGTGCGGTTTCTGTCGGCAAGCCGTCGACTCCCGCTGTCGGCTCGATTGAAGCTGGCGATACTCGCTACATCTCATGCGAAAAGCCGTCCACGACGGTTCGCTAACTGGGTGGAGCAGTTTTACCGCTGCTCCATTCTTTTTCATTCCTTGAGGGTACACAACTATGCGAAATAGTTCAGGCATCTTGTCAAACATCATTGATGCGCTAGTGCGTAAAGCGTCATCACAGACACGACAGGGGACTCCGCCGAGAAAACGGATACGAAATCGTCGCGCCGAAAAGGACGCAATGACGGAATTGTACTTCAAGCGCATTGCGGAGTTGAAGGCAGCAGAGCCCAATCCGAAGTACATGCATTCACATGCGCGGCGTAGGTATCTTGCATCGAAAGCAGGCCAGGGAAGTAATTGATGAGTATCCTTACGGGACGTCAGATACGGGAGATCTCTCCAGCGATCCTTTCTCCCTTTGTGGAAAGAAGCGTCCATCGTGGAAAGTCATATGGGCTCTCGCTTGCTGGGTATGATGTGAGGACTGACCAAAAACATACTATCCACGTCATGCCCGGACAATTCGTACTACTGGCCACGATTGAACGATTTCGGATGCCTTTGGACATCATGGGTTTTGTACATGATAAGTCGACATGGGCACGGATGGGCTTGGCTGTACAAAACACGGTTATTGAGCCTGGCTGGGAAGGTTATCTGACGCTGGAAGTGACGAATCACGGTCTTAGAACGATTACATTGTGTCCGGGGGACCCAATCGCACAGATTGTCTTCCATAAGTTGTCGGAACCTGTAGAGCATGGCTATTCGGGCAAATACCAAAACCAAGAAGCGGGGCCACAAGGGCCACGACTGGAGGAGTAATGTCACAGAAACGTCGGTTTGCGACGGATGCGGAGCTCAACGAGTACAAGATGCATGTATGGAACCACAATGCTACATACGGCAGAGTGGTCAACGCGAGGAAGTGTGCTTCTTTCATTGCAGACCATCTGGAATCGGCATCTCCTGATGCGAAGCAGGCTGCCCACTTTGCAGCCGCGTTTCTCGATCTGCTGGAAGAGGAATTGCGCAAGCACCGAGTTGAACCAGATGGTACCTTGGTAACTATTAAGCGGACACCGCGGAACTCAAAGGACCTAAATAATGGGTGAGCGGATCTTTCAGGAAGAAGATGTTCCTTGGTTTATTGCAAACAAGCGGTCAATGAACCTTTATGAGCCTCGTTTGGGTAAGACCGTTGTGACTTGTCGAGCCCTAGCAGCAGATCCAGACACAAAGCGTGTTATGATTGTGTCACCCAAGAATGCTTTGTACGTTTGGCGGGACCATATTATTCACTGGTTTGGAAAGCTTGTCCCGGAAAAAACTATCGATGTCCGAATCGTTCATCGAAAAGGCAGTGATGCTGCCGCACATCGCAAAGTTATGTGGAGCCGTGAAAGTAGTGCGGATATAGTGTTCTGGATCGTTACGTATGGGACACTCGATCAGGACATTCGCTATCTGAAACTACCTACGACGAAGGTTGCGTTTGATACGGTCGTAGGGGATGAAGTTCATAAGCGGCTGCGCAATAGGAAAAATAAGGCAGTCCAGCACTTCAAATGGTTGACGCGCCCTACCGTGTGTAAGCGGTTTCATGCACTCTCTGGAACGATGGCATCCAAAGGCGGACCAGCAGATTTTTGGGCATTACTCAATATGATCGATCCCCAGAAGTTCTCGTCCTACTGGCAATTTGCAAACACCTTTGTCGAATACATTGACAATGGGTTTGGGCGGGAAGCTATTGGTCCAAAAAATCTTGCACAGTTCTGGGCTTTGATGGATCGGTATAGCCGCCGCCGTTTTCGTGCGGAGTGTGCGCCATATATGCCTAAAGTGCAGCGAGAACTTTTGCGTATTCCACCGACGGCTGAACAGACGAAGCTCTGGTCAAATCTCAAGGCCGACAATTTTGCTTGGGTAGGCGACGAGCTTGTAGTAATGGCTACAAGTATGGAAACGGTACTGCGCCGAAGACAGCTGCTAACATGCCCAAAGCTCCTCAATGATGCTTTGGGGTACGGCGCAGCATTGGAAGATATTGCCGAGCGACTGCTTGATCCTGAGATGTCCCCCGAACCAGAGGATCAGCATGTCGTTATCTTTTCGGCATTTCGTCAGGCTCTGCCATATTTTGAAACATACCTGCGACAGCATGGGTTTTTGAATATTTGGCAGTTATATGGTGGAATGGATCCACAGGAGCAGGCTGATCGGATTGCCGCTTTCCGGCAGACTAAGGGTATAATCTTATGCTCTATTGCGTATGCAGAAGCTTTCTCGCTCGTACCCGCATCTCAGTGCTTTTTCATTGGATATGATTGGGATCCGAATGCGAACAAGCAGGCTGAAGATCGATTGGTTCCCCAGTCAGGACATGCGCCCATCAACTCCTACTACTACTCGTGTATTGGCATGGACGAAGATATCGCGGATGCCGTACACAACAGGAACAAGCTAATTACCCTAACCTTGGGGAACACAAAAAACGTCCGGCTATAAGGTTGAACAGCCTGACCATAGTTTGACCATAATTTGCATTCTTGTGACCACCAGGACCTTTTTGCTAATATATTGTATAAGATGAAAAGAACCACGGAGCACAAAAATGTCTAATCGCAAGGTTGCTGAGTTTCGCGACACCACAAACGATGCGGTCTCTAAGGTGTACTACGATCCGGAATACAAAGAGTACATTGTCCGGTTTTACAATTCTGCTGGCACGTGGATGGATGACGCGGACTATTTCACCAACGACAAGGAAGATGCGCTGAACACAGCTGGCATTGAACATCCTGATATCGTTCGGGTATCGTAGGAGGTGCGAACATGTTCAACGGTGGGGTAATTTTCCTCCGGGTGATCGCCGCAGCAGTGTTTTGTGGATGGCTCTGGATCGTCGTATCTATTCTGTTGGCGCCGGCAGCGGAACAGATTTGCATGGAAACACAATCCCGGAGTACATGCGTCCACACTCTTCGGTGAGGACAAATTGAATTCGAATTCGTGGCGTGTTCGTCAGGGTGCTCCCAGGTGAGGATACCTCGCCCAACTTAGAGGCTTCTTCGGAAGCCTCTCTTTTTGCCCGTTGATGACCATCAAGAGTATTTGCTATAATTAAGCATACAACAGAGGAGTACACACCATGACGACTAGTTCACTTTATAACCGGATCAAGGAACTGTGGGAGGCCGCTGGAGCAGATCTCACTTCTCCTCCGCATTTGCTTCCTGAATCAGAAGAGGCGCGGCGACTGGATGATGAACTCTGTAAGTTGATTCGGGAACATCTTCCACACTGGGAGGAGGGCATAATTTCTTCTACTGAACTGGTGGATCGCATCATTGAAGCGGCATTCACTCCTCGGGAGTTCTAACCATTGAAACCCTCTTCGGAGGGTTTCTTTTTGCCTGCGGGGTGACTAGTCGCTTGTGGCGGGCAAGGTGTGTAGGTTGTTTTTTGAAAATCCGCTACATTGGTAATTTGCCCGACAAATTGGTTCCTAAAAGGTAATTTGCTGTCCCCCCGACAATGGATATCGAAATCCACATGCCCAAAAAGTACCCAAATGACCTATCTTGAGGTCTAGCTCGATTTGTATTAAAATGTACTCATTAAAGATTGATACAGCACATGCTGATACGTTACGACATGGAGACAATATGTCTAGTGCCGACACTGATACATGGGATCCGAATGATTGGGAAGCGGATCCTCGCCCATCAGAAGAACAAGCGGTAGACTCCGCAGAACGCGTTGCAGTTATCCGCACATCGGATCGGGCGAACTTTCGTAGGTGTCGTAGGCGCTGGGGATGGAGCTCACATCTTCGTGGCAATATAGGTCCCAAGCAGAATGCTGCTCCTCTCTGGATGGGTACGGGTATCCACTTTGCACTCGAGGATTGTCATGGAGCAAATATCTTCGGACATCCGGCAGCAGCATTTAAGGCATACGTAGAAGCGACGCTTATTGCAGCTCGCCGAGACCGAAATCGACTTCCTGCTGACCTCGAAGAACTTACCGAGCTGTCTGTCGGGATGCTCTCCTATTATTGGGATGAATGGCTTGTTGCGCGTGATCCGCTGCAGACCTTCTTTTTCAATGGGGTAGCCCAAACAGAGGTCAACTTCCGCGTCGAGCTGCCCTGGGAACCTGGCAAGTACGGATACGATCGAGTCATGTACTCAGGTACGCTGGATAGGGTAATCGTGGACGAGCACGACCAACTCTGGATCCTTGAGTACAAAACGGCTAAAAGCCTTCAGACACTTCATTACAGCAATGACAGCCAAATATCCACATATTGCTGGGCTGGTAACCTCTTGTACGGACGACCAATTACAGGCGTTATTTATCAGCAGCACCTTAAAGCGCTGCCGGAGGAACCCCGGATTCTCAGTAACGGACGACTCAGCCAGGATAAACGGCAACGTATCACGCACCGGTCTCTTCGGCGTGCCATCATGAACATTTACGGCGATGTATCGAAGGCACCGCTGGACTACATTGACTTCTTGAATTTCCTCGCATCCCAGGAAGATATGGATCGGGACAAGTTTGTTCGCCGCGACCGAGTCTATCGAAATGCGCAGCAGTGCCAAGCTGAAGCGGTCAAAATCCTGATGGAAGTTGAAGAGATGCTCAATCCGGATCTGGCGCTGTACCCTAACCCAGATCGAACATGCCAGTTTATGTGTCCGTTCAATGGTGCATGCGTTTCGCTGGATGACGGATCCGATTGGCAGTACGAGCTTGATATCCTGATGGCTCCGCGCGACAAGGAATATGATACGTGGCGACAGTATTTGCCTGAAGTATCCGCACAGCCAGAGATTACCACAAATCGCTGGTAAGTTTACGTAGTTTGATTCCCGTACAATCCGATGAAAGGAAGTTCAATGGCAAACGTCTCTGCCACGATGCCCCCCGTAGCCAAAGGTCAGGCAGCTGAAGCTAACCAGCAGCCGAACCCCGCAAATGCTGATCCAACGAAATCGCAGAATGCCTTGCAGGCCGTCTCTGCACCGTTTCAGATCCAGACGTCTCACCAGCGTCAGCGGTGGCTGAAGTTTCTCGTGTACGCCAAGCATGGTGTCGGTAAGACTGAATTGGCGTCGTCAGCTATCGACGTTCCGCAGATGCGAGATGTGCTTGTGATCGATGCGGAAAAAGGTGACACCACGATTGAAGATAACCCGCGCATCAAGAACGCACATCTGCTGCACAACATTCCAATTACCACATTCAAACAGGTGGCATACATCCAGGAGTTCCTGACAGCGTACTGCAAAGCCCGCGACGAGAATAACGTGGCCAAGATGAAGCAGCTGTACTGCTCGGTTACAGGACTCGATCCGGCGCAGGTGGAAGACAAAGACGTTCCACGCTATCGTACGGTGATCCTGGATTCTCTGACCGAAATCGAAGTCTACTGTACCTACGGTATTCTGAACATCAATCCTACCAAGGTTATGCGTGATGGCGATATGGATGTCGCCGGATGGCCGGAGTTCCGTAAGAACAACGAAATGGTCAAATTGCTTGTCCGCGCTTTCCGTGACTTGCCGATGAATGTCATTTTTGTTTGTGCCGAAGCGTATACACAGGACGAACAGAAGAAGTTCCATTATACGCCTGCATTGACTGGCAAGCTTTCTGCGCAGGTACAGGGCTTTGTGGATATTGTTGGCTGGCTTACAACGGGAGCATTGCAAGAAGGGCAGATCGAAGCGCCTCGCCGCCTGTATGTGCAGCCCGTTTCTGGCGGACCCAAGTTCGATGCGAAGAATCGGCGCCCTGTTTGGCGTAATGCATTCTTCGATAACCCGTCCATGAAAACAATTATGGAAGGGACTGGATTGCTTCGTAAGGACGAAGCTTCGTAAGTGCAGTAGGGGAGGCGTTTGGGCACTGCCTTAGCTGCGTATTAGCTTAGGATGCTGTCAAACACTTCTCACTGCGTTAGGACGCTGGCTCTCCTTGGAACAATTTTCGATTAAGTTCGGACGGTTCCAAAACCCAGCATTCTTGATACACAACGTACAAAAGGAAAGTACAAACCATGGCTAACGAAATCTCTGACGATCAGTACGCGCAGACCGTATTCGAAGATGGTGGCTCGCTGGTCGTCGACCTTCAGGGCGTCGAGGAGATGAAGTTCGAAGCGATCCCGAAAGGCATCTACAATGCCGAAGTGGATCAGTGCGACTTCCAGATCTCGAAGTCTTCCGGCAAGCCGATGTTCCAGATCATCTTCAACATCACCGAAGGCGACTATGCCGGTCGGAAGCTGTACTTCTACGCTTCCTTCTCGCAGAAGGCTCTTCCGGGTACGAAGACGGCTCTGCTCCGCATCGATCCGACGATCTTCTCGACGCCGTTCAAGCCGGAAGAAGTCGCCAACAGCGGCGTATTGCTCGGCAAGCCGGTACGCATCAAAGTCAGCCATGAAGACTACAATGGCGAGGTGCGTGCGCGTGTTCAGGCAGTCCTGACGGCCGACTCAGGCGCTGCGCAGGGCGGTGATGGCTTCTTCTGAAGCTCAGACCGTTCCTGAAGGGTCTCAAGCCCTTTCACAACTCGACGAGATTGTAGGTAAGAAATACGTCACCCTTAGGCAGCTAGCTACGCTCCTAGGGGTGACTTACCAAACAGTCCTTCGATATGTCCGAGAAGACAAACTGCATGCGGTTCGTGTCGGCGGCCGTTATCGGGTGTACGAGGATGAGTTGCGGCGGTTTCTTGAGACCGGGAACAGCGAGGGTTGATCTTTCGAGGTCAACCCTCAGCCTCTAATTCTTAACTTGCAGCCAACCATAGGCGTACACAGATGCAGAAAAAAGCTTTCGTCCTTCTTTCGGGTGGCATTGATTCCACCACATGCCTTTATCAGGCAGTACACGACTTGTATTCAGGCACTCCACATGCCAAACTTATCCGTGACCTCACGGCCGAGAAAACCCCCATCGATTGGGTGGAGGCAGTTTCAATCGATTATGGTCAGCGACATAGTGTCGAACTGACTTACGCTGCTGCCACGTGCGAACGATTGAACATCAAGCACACAATTCTTGACATCGGCAGCCTGCTGTCCGGAAAAGAGATTCTCCTGTCTGCGGAATCCGGCGCAGCGATGGTGCAGGAGTCCTACGACACTCTTAAGGGTGTAAGCCCCAGCTATGTGCCCTTCAGAAATGGGCTGATGCTCTCAGCGCTCACTGCATATGTACAACGCTGGGTAAATGCCCAAATCGCCGAGGAAGAAGAATCCCTCCGTGAAATGGCTCGTGCGCTAGATGGCGACATTGTCGACTTGCGGAACTTCCGAAGCGCTGCGACGGAAAACGCTAAGGACATCGCGACGATCTATTATGGCGCGCATGCTGAAGATGCTGCCAATTGGGCGTATCCTGATTGCACGCCGGAATTCAATGGTTCGATGGCTAACGCCATTTACACAGGTTCTTACAACACTATCCGATTGGTAACGCCGCTGCAATGGATGCGTAAGCATGAGATCATTACAAAAGGCGCGAGGCTCGGCGTTGATTTCTCCCACACATGGTCGTGCTATGATCGAGGTACGGAACACTGTGGGAAGTGTCCGACATGCCGAGCACGCAAAGAAGCCTTTGAAATTGCGGGCGTCAGGGACTCGACCAAATACGCAGGAGATGCAGATGTCTGATCTGGTATATCAGTCTTCGAAAACCTACGCCCACAGTGTTGGGTTGTCATGCTGTTTTCGGCAGTGGCGTGCTGCTGGTCACTCGCACTGTTCTTTCTTGCATGGTTATGCACTCTCTGTCAAACTGATGTTTGAGTCGCCGACCCTGGACAAGCGTAATTGGGTGCAGGACTTTGGCGGCCTGAAAGAGGTGAAGAAGTTCCTCGAACAAACATTCGACCATGCGACTGTTGTTGCGCGGGATGATCCGGAATATGATACGTTCGTGATGCTGGATGCAAAAGGAATCATCCGGCTTGTTGTTCTTCCGCATGTTGGATGTGAGAAGTTTGCGGAGTACATTTATCGAGAAATCATTGCCAGATGGCCTGAAATTGGTGAGGCACTCGTCGCGGTAGAGGTTCGTGAGCATGAAGGCAATGCCGCGATGGTGTATCGACGCGACCTGCCTTCTAGCTTTGGAGCGAAAGAATGACAAAATCCGAAAAGAAAATACCTGTGGTGGAGATGTTCGGTCCCACTATCCAGGGCGAAGGTTCTGTCATTGGGCAGCAGACGTATTTCATACGCTTTGGCCTCTGCGACTATAAATGCACCATGTGCGATTCAATGCACGCGGTTGATCCTGTGCAGGTGAGGAAGAACTCAAAGTTCCTGACCCAGAAGGAAATCTTCCAGGAATTCTTGCAGCTCGCAAGCAAGCATCCAAATGGGACTCACTGGGTAACCTTTTCAGGAGGTAACCCCTGCATCCACGATTTGGAGGAACTCCGGCGGTTGCTGTCCATTAATGGGTGGCACATCAACGTGGAGACCCAAGGAACCAAATGTCCTGAATGGTTGCATTATGTCGATTCCATCACAGTCTCGCCTAAGGGACCTGGAATGGGGGAAACTACCAAGGTTGATGAACTTGATGCATTTATGATCAAGTACATGCGGCATAAAAACCTGTCGGTAAAGATTGTTGTCTTTGATCAGCGGGATCTGGACTTTGCTGCAGCAATATTCGACCGCTACGTTTACCTGCCTGCAGACAATTGTTATCTGTCGCTTGGAAATCCATATCCTCCAGGTTACATGGAACAGCACGCTCCGGCAACTCATGCAGAGCATCTAGAAGCGTTAACCAAACAGTATCGGATGCTATTTGAGGACATTCGCAACCATCTAGTATTGTCGAAGGTAAAGTTCCTTCCTCAATGGCATGTGTTTGTTTGGGGAAATGATCAGGGGTATTAATCATGCACGGCGAGTCAACAACTTCGGTACCGCTTACATCTGATGATATTGCGGACAAAATTGATCAGATGGTCGAAAAAGCCCTAGAGATTCATGCAGCGCTAGACGCAAGCAATTTCGACGAGGCGCAGGAACAACTCAATGAATTGGAAAGTGCCCTGCAGATTTTGCAGCAGCACATTACCATGAACAAGGAAGATGATAATGGCTGAATTTGCTCCAGTTTGTCCGGCGGAAGTACTTGAGGTACTATGTCGAAGGAACGTTGATGGACCTTACCATCTTCCACTTGCCCATGATGTTCTGACGTCCCCAGAAATATATGAGCGGCTCTTCAATCCGCAAGAATATTTCCGACACACGACAATCCTGGACAATTCCGTAATCGAATTGGGTGCAGCTGTAGACATCAAGACAATTGCGGAAGCAGCAAAAATTACCCGCGCACATGTGATCGTACTGCCGGATGTACTGCTTAAGGGTCCAGAAACGTTGGTTGCCTGCATCGAAGCGTTGGATCACTGGACGCAGTACTTGGAGAAGACGCTTCAGCATGACTGGGGGTTCATGTTTGTTCCGCAAGGGGCATCTGTTGAAGAATTTCTGCACTGTGCAGAAGCGTTTGCATCTTATTGCCGTGAGAAGCCTAATCGGGTGCGCTATTGGGGTATTCCACGCAATAGTCGAGACAAACTGATACTTAGCCGGTACACTGTATCTCTGCTGCTGCATAAGATTGAGCCCAACTGGAAACAACATCTGCTTGGGTTCTCCGAAGATTTCTCCGATGACCTGTTTGCCCTGACATCTCCACGCGTTACTGGGATCGATTCGGCGGTTCCGGTTCGCTGCGCAACCCTCAACATGCGCATCCAAGACTTGCACAACACCAAACTTCCGCCTCGCGGTGACTGGTGGGAAAACCCGCAACACGAGAAGTATATTGATCAGATGGCTGCGAACATCGTTCGGATGCGCGAACTCTGCCGAAACTGATCCGCAACAAGCTAAAGGGCCACCTTATAGGCCCTTTAGCAATTTGCTGCGTCCCCCCCCCCCAGATGAGTCGGTAAATAGGTAAATAGGTAAATACATATGATCACTCCTGTGCACGTTCCATTTAAGGGCCCTGAAGATAGCCCCTTTATTATCGTTGCGGAAGCCCCAGGTGCACATGAGGTTAAAGTCCGTGAATTATTTCGGGCAGATAGTCCTCCAGGAATCGTGCTAAACGCCGCGTTGGAACAATTTCCGGCGGGCACGTTTCCGGAGCCGCGGATTATTACCGCTATCCCGCATTTTATCAATGCACGAGCAAAGAATCCAGAAATCATTGCAAATGCTGTGCAGCAAAATCGTCAGGCATTAATCGACGAAATCAAAAAGCATCCGCGTAAGGTAATCTTGACTCTTGGCAACGCCGCACTTTGGGGTGTTACAGGTAATTTGGAATACAAGGTGACTCAGACTCGCGGGAAACGTATTCTAACACCACTCGCCGAACAGGGGATTATTGTCGCAACACATCCGGCGTACCTACTTCGCGGCAATGGATCATTTCGGCAGTTCAAAGCTGACGTCGCATATGCGCTCGCTTTGGTTACTGGCCAGCCTCCCAGAGAGTTCAAAGTCCCTACGTGGACGCTGCTCGATACGGATCAGAAGGTTAAAGAGTTCCGAGAACTGATGCGTGCACATACTGGCTTGATTGCGGGGGACTTGGAAACTGCAGGTTTCTCGCATCGGCAAGACGCCGTTCTGATGGGTGGCTTTACGGTAGATGGTGAGCATGTGTATGTTGTCCCAGGAAAGAAGCGGGAATACATTGCCGCAGGAATTCCTGACCGTTTTGGTGAGGTGGCTGATATGTGGGAATCGCAAGGACGATTTGGGTGGCATAACGGCAAGTTTGATATTAAGTTCCTCCGGCACCAGTATGGAATGGATGCACGAATCGATGAGGACTCGATGTTGTTGTCCTATGCACTTGATGAAACCCGAGGTGTTCACGACCTTGAAACAGTCGCGAATGACTGGCTTGGATCGCCTAATTGGAAGAAGGTGCTTGACGACCACAAAAAGAAAAAGGACTCGTACGATGTTATTCCGGAACCTGTGCTCGTGAAGTACATGGCATACGACATTGCCAACACTTTCAACCTGATTAATGTGCTTCGCCCGCTTGTCGCGGCGGATGCGAAGTCTGACTTGCTGTACACGAAGACTTTGATTCCCGGCTCGCATTACCTTGCACGTATTGAAGAGTGCGGGATGTTTGTGGATATGGAACGAGTCGAGGAAAATAGAGAAGCACTATCCCAGGAAGCGCAGAAGTATCGTGACCAGCTAAATGAATTAGCCATTGAATCTGGATATGGACCCATTAACCCGAACAGCCCTGTACAGCTCTCAAGCTTCTTGTACAACACCCTCAAGATTCCCACTAAGGATAGAGGTACAGGCGAAAAGGTACTTAACTCGCTACCTGCGCACCCAGCTATTGACCTATTGAAGAAGTACCGCAAGATTCAGAAGGGACTATCTACGTATGTGACTCCGGTTACCGAGCACGTGCAAGATGATGGCCGAGTACATCAGAGCTACTTGATTCATGGCACTGCCACTGGACGACTTGCTTGCCGCGATCCAAACTTGCAGAATATTCCGCGAGATCCGAAATTGCGTGGGCAGTTTATCCCGCAGCCGGGTTACTGCTTCATTGAGGTCGACTTGAACCAGGCTGAGTTGCGTTCTCTTGCAGCGTTGTCAGGTGATCCAGAGCTTTGCCGTATTTATGTTGACCCAAATTCAAAAGGCCTTCACGAAGAAGTCCGTGCAGGTATTTTCGGTATGCCTGAAGAGTGGTCGCAGGAGCAGCTTGAGGGATACTTCCGTCGTTGGTATACATCAGATCTTGACCGAGTGCTTGAAGAGCAGAAGATGCGTGCGAAGAACACCAACTTCGGCATTATCTACGGTATTACTGCAGTCGGGCTTGCAGAGCAGATTGAAGGCTCGCCGCTTGAAGCCCAACACATGCTGACAACATGGGCAAAGAAGTTTCCTGGTGCATGGGGATTTATTCAGGCTTGTCGAAGTGCCCCTGTACGTGGACAGAATCTAGTTACGGTGTTTGGGCATAAGAAACGGTTTGGCGTCGTAACACCCGAGATCCTTGGAGCGATGCAGAATGAAGCAGCCAACTTCCCGCATCAGTCCACTGCGTCAACGGTTACACTACATGGAGGCATGGAGATTCAGGAGCGTTTGCGCGACGAGTACGATACTCGAATCGTAAATACTGTCCATGACTCTTTGTTGCTGGAAGCGCCGCTGAACAAAACGATTATTGACAGCGTGTGCAAGCTAACGATTGATACCCTCGAAGATATTCCCCGGCGTTGGGGAATCACACGTATTCCTTTCAAGGCGGAATCTAAGTTGGGGATGCGTTGGGGTAACTTAATGGGGAATGAGCGGTTTTACGCACTGCCTGAAGTACAGGCATTACTCGAAAATGCATAGAAAATAACCCCTTGCGCTTTAGCGTAAAATACGCTATTATAATAGATACCCGAAGATAAAGGAACGATAACCATGCGACTAGAAGAAAAGACGTTTAACTATTGGGTACTTTCACGAATGCTGAATGGAGGGAACCAACTTCCAAAACGTATGCGGAAAGGCATCACCGTTGAACGAGCATTGAAAACATGTGGAGACATCGAAGCGACAACTGATCCAAACAAACGCATTGTTATCCGAGTACAACAGCTGCGCCAGCAGATTATCCACAGTGACGATACTGTATCGTCGCGCCAACAAGCCTAAGGGGATTTCCTATGAAAAAGAAGACATCTACACGCACCACTTCTGCGCGCAAGACGCCTGCAAAGAAAGCGACCACAACGCGTACCAAGAAACCGACGACTCGCGCTCGCCGCAAAGCGGAACCGGAATCGGAATCGGGCGAGGTGAAGGTAGTGACGGGCTTTGTGCCGGGACACACGAAAGCAGATCTTTGGACAAATGCCTCTCCGGAAAGAATCATTACCGATCTGCAGAGCGTCAGCGCACCCGATGCATCTGAAGATCCGGTGAAGAGCCCGAATCACTACACTCCGTCGCCGGTGTTCGAGGTGGTCGATTTGACTAACGTGCTGAACCTCAACGGCAATCTTGCACAATCGCTGCAGTACATTGCACGCGCTGGACGTAAGGGTGAAAAGGGCAATGTGAATATTTACTGCCAGGAGTTGGAAAAGGCGATCCAGTTCCTGACATTTGAGTTGCGCCGTGTACGTGGTGAGCCTGTTTCGGACACCCTTCGGAAGTTCGTCGCATGGCCTGAGAAATAGCCTGCCTGCCGCCACACGCTTGGCGGAGGGGAAAGAACAGAAGTAGTAGTAGTAGGAAAGGAACTTTAGATGAATACGTCCTTTGAGTTGGGACAGCAGATTCAGACGTTGCTGAGGGCAAAAGGCATTGAAACTCCCATGGTTGCCGAGCGGAATGATGCAGAGCGGAATGATGCGGGCATCTCAGCAACCATACAAGATGCGCAGTACCACATCATGGAAGCTCTCGGGCTGGATATGGAGGATGACAGTCTGCGGGATACGCCGAAACGTGTAGCCAAAATGTACACGCAGGAAGTCTTCACTGGGCTTGATTACCGCAACTTCCCGAAGTGTACGACCGTCGAGAACAAGATGGGTTATGACGAAGTCATAGCTGTCCGTGCTCAGGTCAATTCCATCTGCGAACACCACTTTGTGCCGTTTGTGGGTACTGCGCATATTGCGTATATCCCGAAGGATTACGTCCTTGGGTTGAGCAAATTCAACCGGGTTACGGACTTCTTCTCTCGCCGTCCGCAGATTCAGGAACGGTTGACTGAGCAGATCAGTGCGGCACTTGCATACATTCTTGAGACGGATGATGTCGCAGTGATTATCCGTGCAGAGCATTTCTGCGTACGATTGCGGGGATGTAAAGATGTGATGGGAATGACTACGACATCGAAGCTGAGTGGGCGCTTCCGTACAAACGATGCTCTCCGCAGTGAGTTTTTCGGATTGGCGCAGCTTGGAGGCAAGAATGACTAAGGTTGCCTACATCCCCTGGAAGTCTGTGGAGCATTATTGTCGCGTGGTTGCGCGACAAGCGTCCCCAGAGACTTCGCGCATCTTGGCTATTGGGCGAGGCGGGGTTATTCCGGGAACCATCCTTTCGCATATGTTGGATATACCGGTTGAGTACTTGACTCTTCAGGCATATGAATCAACTAAGCGCCGAGCCGAGGGAATAGAGAAGTATTGGACAATCCCGGATGCTGTTGCGGAACGATGCAATACGCGTCAATGTCTGGTGATTGATGACATCTGTGACACAGGGGCTCTGATGCAGTATATGCAGGATGTGGTACCCAAAGCACAGAAAGCTGTTCTGGTAACGAAACAGCCGGAGCTTGGAGTGGAATATTTCGCACCACATCGAGTGCCGCCTGACTATTGGATAGTGTTTCCGTGGGAACGTGAATACGATAGTAACAGCGCTCCGGAATAAGCATAAAGACGAGGGAGGGGAAGACCAGCCCCCTCCCTCTTTTGTTAGGAACCGCTATGCTGTGGGAGGCAACACCTCACAGCGAATCCCAACAACCCATCTGCACACCATATTCGTTGTGCTTAACTACTTGATCCTGCGTTTCGATGGTGTCTGCGCGGGAGATCGAAATCGGCCTCCATCCCGCACAATTAGTCCCGCCGCCACTTGTCGCGCAGCCGCTCAGCGGAATCCCGATCCCGCAACAGACCATCAAGGCGATTATCTTGCTTCGTACGTTTGCGTTCATTGTCGTAAGCCTCCTGAATTTGCTTTGTGACTTCTTGCATCTTACCCGCATGTTTCCCCTTAAGGAAGATTGTTGCGATGCCTGCAAGAATGGCCCCGACTGCAAGTGCCCAAAGAATCACCTGCGTTTTTATCGAAGCCCAGTTAATCAGGGAAAAAAGTTTCATTTGCGTACCTTTCGGTAGATGTAGAGTACCGCCAGCCCGATTGCAAGCATTGCAAGTACTGCCACAAGATACGAAGACATCCCGTACTCCGATGCTGCGGTTAGGGCAATAGAGGAGGCACCCGTGGCTGCTCCAGCTCGTAGCCGGAGTTTGGACATAATCGCATTACGGGTATCCGCCCCAGCAATACCATCAGCAAAGAGTGAGTTCTCTGTCTGGAAAGTTATGATGGCTCGGGTGGTTGCCGGTCCAGCGATCCCATCTACCACAAGCTCCGGCTTTGCTCCCAGCAGATTCAATGCGCGCTGGAGAGTCGCCACATCCTTTAGGCTGTTGGCTGTTGTAGGGAGGGAGAATGTCGGAGGCGTAACAGCGTTAGTACCTTCACTGCTAAGGTGTGCAAGCACCTTCGGAAAGAATCTTTGGTACGCGCCTTCCCGCTCCGCCAGACCGTTGTACCCGCCGTTAATGACGCGAGTCAGCTCACGCATGTAATTGATGTCTGCGAATTCGTTCAATTCATTGCGTGACCAGAACTTCATCGCACATTCCAGAACTTCCTCTGCAGTACCGACAGCATCCGGATCGACGTCGTACGCGTTGTAGTTGTTTCGGCCAGTCAGCTGGATCGCACCGCCACCACGATACGTCCACCCATCTCCAGGAAGATAGTTTCCCAGACGGCCCGCCATTGTGGGGTTACCTACGCCATACACGCGTTCTGCCAATGCAGAGGGTTGATGCGCAAGTACGGTAGCTTCTTCACTCGTAATTGCTGCGGAATGTTTTCCTTTGCCGAAAACTTCCAGAATCCGGGAAGCACTATACGACATATTTTCACGTACGTACTTGTACTGCCCAGACTCAACAAAGGTCTGCGCAAGAAAATGCGTAATCCGGGGAACTGTGTTGATTGCGTACTTGTCCCACAGGCCTTCACGATCTGCGCGGGCAAACGCATCTGCGTATACCTGCACCATCATCAGGTCTTTTACAATAGGGTAGACCGTAATTTGCTTTGACATTTTCGCCTCCATTGTGTAAGATTAGAGTTCCGGAGTCGTGTAGGTCTCTTCAACATCCGGATGCGACCAGACATCATCGATTTCAGTGAACCCTATACCTGCTTGTTCTGGGCACGGCTTTACGCGATAATTCTCCTCGTCATACGGGATTTCAATTCCCTGACGCACCATGATAACATCCACAACTTCATTGGTCGCATTATCAATGATAGCGGCCTTGTATTTTTCCATTTCCATTTTATTCCTCCTTACCCAATCAGCCAGATGCGGACCCGGCCAGGCGCTCCCGCCGCGTTACCGCCCCCACCGCCACCGGGGAAAGCGCCTGCAGCAAGTGAATCTCCCCCGGCACCAGCATAAAAGCTTTCGCCACCAATACCAGTCCCGGAAGTCGTTCGCCCTGCGCCGCCGCCCCCACCATAAATTGACGGGTGTCCTGCAGCACCTGCGGCGTTCCCATAGGAGCCCCCCCGACCTCCAACGAACCCAACTGGATCGGCTGCTGGATCCCGGCTGAGGCGGCTACCGCCGAGGGCAAATGCAGCCGCCGATGTATCGGCGCCGCGCTCGCCGCCGAGAATCGAAAGGCCGGCAAACGTTGTTGTTCCACCGTCAGTGGCCCCGGCACCTCCGGCGCCAATAGTAACGACTTCGGATGCAGAGAACATTGATGCGGGAAGCCAGTCGACTGGCATGCCGCCACCGCCGGCACCACCCTGCCCCTGCCCCGACGTGCCTCCGCCGCCACCTCCGGAGATGCCCTGCCATCCAAGAATGGCACTGTTAGAGATGCCTACGGGCTTGTTCCACACACCTGAGGCGGTAAACTCCCAGAAGTATACGGTACTGCCGCCACCGGCACCACCTGCGCCACCGGCGAGGCGAAATGCCCCATCATAGAAGACAACATGGAAGAAAGACCCCATGTTGAAGTCTGTGCTGATGGGAGTCCCATCGGAATAGAGCAGGTCGTAGTACGGATTGGTTGAACCGATGCGGATCCGTACAGGGCCCGAAGCATTCGCATTTGGAACAATGTAGAAGCTCATCCCTTGTTGGACATCTGTGCCCGCGTCCAATAGCGGATCAATAATCAGGGTGTAGTCATTCCCCGCATTTGTGATTGCTGTCGGAACAAGCGAAATGTTGTTGTACAGTGTGCCAATATGACCCTTGACGGCATTCATCCATGCAGGGCCAGAGATTGGCGGGGTTGACGGAAAAGTACGATCTGCCATTTAAGCCTCCATTGCCTTCCAGATTTCCGGCGCTTCGTCGATGCATGTGATACTTGCGGTAAATGCATCTTGTGGAATGATCTCAGTCACAACACAACGCCGGTAGTGTTTGTGTAGTGTTCCTACTGTAACCAGGCAATCCCGGTCAATTTTGGGGATAGCCGCCTCGTCATAGGGACTGCCCGACCATAGCTCAATTGGGATCGGGGTTTCGAAGTAGAGCGTGTTAGTGTAGTTACCATCCGCGTTGGCAATTTGTGCGGTAATGATATCTCCGTCTGTTTGGCGGATTGTTACTCCAAGAGATGTGCCCGTAAGGTCCAGCGCATCAACTGTTGTCATGTCTGTAATAGCTGACATATCCGGACGCCGCACGATGTTAACCGCTTCTCGCAGGACAATTCCTGTAATGTTCCCACCTGCCGTGATCAGCTCATTGATCCAGCCAGACACATGCCAAGAATCGACAACGTCGTAGTTGATACCAATCAGAGAGCCTCGCCGGCAACGAATCCAGTCGATGGGGGTAGTGAATGAATAGAACGTTGACCGGTACTTCAACTGCGCTAGATCATACCGTGCACGTTTAATGACGGCATCTTCCCAGATAAGACCTTCGTATGTAATCTGGTCCAGTCTTGGAACGCTTGATTCGCTTGTAGGAGCGTACACAATGACTTGCGACTGCATATCAGCATCCACACCATCTTGGAAATTAACTCGGAGACCTGAGGGTAAGTTGGCGAACGCCTTTCGCCACATAAACCCACGGGCATTGCTGGACGAGAAGATCTGTACAGGAACTTCACCTGTTCGATCGTAGTCGCGGACCACTCCCCATTTTTCCGAATACCATGGCTGGGCATACCCGCAGCTCGCCACCATCTTTAGCACATCTTCAACTGTCCGATTTTCGGCAACCAAGTTGCATTGCCAGCCATTTGCAAAGATGTCATCGCGCCAGGCAAGAATCGAAGTGTCGTCTCGCATATAATCCGGGAGTGCCGAATAGTTTAGAGTGCCTGACAAGATGTCGACAAAATGTGCAGCAATGTACCGGCCCCCAAATACCTGCGTATTCCAACCAGTGCCGTCCCAATCATTAGTATACCCCGATGCCAAGATGGATAGGCCTTCAATCGATCGGTTCATGGCTCGCAGAGACACAAGAGTTAGGTTATTGAGCTTTACAGGTGAGGAATACCATACACTAATTGCCCGGAGTAGTCGAACAGTGTCGAGGAGACCTGCACGCGTCAGCGGCAGTGCCCGGGTGTTACGGTAGCCAAACAGGTCCCAGACAGATCCGGAGACTTGATAGGTTACGGGATCGTACGTGCTGTCGGCCAAGCACATGCCTCGAATAATCTCGATGTCATATGTTCCAGTATCCCAGCCAGCAGTGTAGTCCAAGTGGAATGTTACGGTATCATCAGCTAGCGTGACGTTGCGCACATTCGTGGTTAGGCGAGTCGCATCGGTAAATGAATCCTCTCCAGCACCTGCAGAGAAATATGCATCAGCCTCAAACGCATCTGTTTCGGGCGCAATAGTCTGTCCGGGAGAACCTTTACGTGCTTCCACAAAACCTTTAGTCGGTGCGCCTGAAGGTTGTCCAGGAATAGCGCCGGTGAAGTTGAGCTTGAACTGAAGGCGCTTCGTTGCCTGAGCATTGCCCATGTAGTGGATTTCGGGCAAGTAACGCCAATCACGTACACCACGCTTACGCATCCGGATACGAAACGGGATTCGAAGATCCTGGGTAGGTGCATCGTTACGTACAAGGCCGAGCAAGTCAAAATGGATCCACACTTCATTTGGAGTATCCCGAGAAGAAACGCCGTGCCACACAGGTACAGCACCTGTCGAAACAAGCGTCTGCGGAGCATCTTCGGTTGTTTGGTGCGTGGACATCTCGAAGTTGTAGTTCAGCGACCGTGCTTGACGTGTATTAAAGTCAAGTGGTTTATGGAACATCGACTCCATGATACCTGCGCGGATCTCTCGCACGATGTACTTGTTTGCAGCATTGATCTGCAGCTGAAGTTGCGTGATCCAGTTGTCTGACCAGTCTGTTCCGCCATTAGTCAGATCGCGCATATCCAAGTAAAGTACGCGGCGTTCACCCGCATTTAGATGGGGCAGTGCTTTTCGGTATGCGTCATCGTTCCCGTGACCGGATGTGGAATACCGCAAGCAGTTTATATCGGTAGCTGTTCCTTCAATGCACTCGATGTCAAGGAAAATGATTGGATTACTATATCCCTGCATATTAAGCCCGGTACCATCGGTTGTCAGCAGATCCGGACCCTGGAACTCGACACCATTATCGACGAACGTGGGCGACCCTGTAGACAGTGACCATCCTTCCATCGATTCATGGAATACCCAAGTACGCGTAGGGAGCAACTCAGTAGGAAGACCCTCACGGATTTCCAGCTCCGCGTCCGTCAATGCCTCGCCACGGAGTCCAATAGCTGTATCGCCCAGTCGCGGGGATTCAACGCGGTGGGCACCAGCAAGGCCATACAACGCGTATACATACTCGTTCTGGCCAACACGTTCAATGTACGGCTCCATAACCATGGGTGGATATACTCGGCGCGTACCAATTACCCGAGGAATTGGAGCATTAGCGGCAAGTACGTTACCTGAAACCGCCGCAGCCTCCACTGCAACGTCAGTGCTGGAAGATTTATCAGCGGATGAACGCGTTGGCGGTGCAATAAAGGCGGCAATAAGCAACGCTCCGCCGATCTGGAGCCCGGCAGCGACAGCTGCAGCAGTCCAGCTACCGCCGGCAATGCCCAAAGACGGAATACCCGCAGTAGCGATACCGCTGGTGGCAATGGTAAGTGCGATCACTGCGACAAGTGCCACAACCTGTTTGAAGCTGTCGCCGCCTTGCATACGCACGTGCATAGAAAGGACAACGGGCTTCTCCGGCGTTGAACCATGGGGCCGCACAAGATGCCAAACCTCTGGGAAGAATGGCACGTCATTGATGTAGATCACCCCAGCAGTTTGGAAGCTCTCCGGCAAATTCGGCGTACTGTCGACGATTTGCTGCAGAGTCATGCCCGCCTGCCAAACATACGCTTTGGGCGACCCGAGCGTAAACGGGTCATAGTGGTATGCAGTAATATTACCCGACAACGACATCTTTGTGCCTCCGAAAACCCCTGATTCGATTACGGATAGAAATGTCCGTTAATGGAACCACACACGTATTTGCGCCACGTTCAGTATGTATACAATGCGTATCGTTTATCATTACGCCTACATGACCAACCATTCGGCTATGCTGTACCGACATAAGTACAACATCTAACATTCGAACGTCCTCAGTCTCCACTGGCCGCCAAACAGGTTCTTCTGCTCCAGCAGTAATGCATCGGATCACTGTACGTAGTTCTGTCGGACTGACTTCAGTCCACAAAGGCAGTGCAACAGGTACGGCGGGGACAGTTTGGTAAACGAGGCGAACAAGTCCCCAACAGTCAACACCTGTCCAATCGCGTCCGCGATCTTTGAAAGGCAGCTGTACAAACTTGTCCCACACACCCGCAGACATCTGTCTGTTTCTCCTACTACTACTACTGTCCCCGCTAACGATAGAGCCCTGGGCAAACTGCTTGTACTGCAGACATTCCCGGATACGGCTCATTTGTGTAATCTCTGACCATTAGTCGGCCAGTAAGGGTCAAGGCGTCACACTCCACGTCCCGAAGCTGTAGGTCATGTGCTTCCCAGATAACGTGCGAATTCCCCGGATCCTTCTCAACACGGGGAGAAACATCCAACACAAACGCACTTCCCGGCAATACGCGTACACGCATTGTCGCCACCCGCTGCGTATCAAGCAATACAGACCCAATACGATCGTCTACATTAGGTATGCGCACCTGCGTGGTAGGAAGACTTTCACTGTCCGTCAACAAAGTCAGTTCGAACCCCATACCAATGTATTCTTCGCCGTCCAGGATGAAGTTCTTGGGGTCGGCCACCACATGAATAGGCGATTCGATTTGCGGATGGAAGATGTCGACAAACACCAAGAACAACTCCCTCGAAGCGGGGGAATTGACCTCGCGTAAGATGCTTTGCGGTAAAGGCCGTTCAATCATGTTACTCCCCTACAGCAATTTCTTCCAGTGCGACGCAAGGTTCCATCAGCCGCACCTCACATGTCCACATGCCTGTCGCCTGCGGCGCTTCCGCATATTCGCCGGTGGCGGGATCAACGACGCCCGCAGTCATTTCAGGTCGCGGGAAGGTGATGCGGGCGGGGTCGACGCTTTTCCCCGCTTCTGTTGCGAA
>Ga0172382_10000816_pt1 | contig 57783 bp, 46 predicted proteins | sample Leawel138RmetaG_FD_122245 | JGI IMG/M metagenome (GOLD analysis project Ga0172382, IMG submission 122245) | Leachate microbial communities from a municipal landfill in Southern Ontario, Canada - Leachate well 138R metaG | ecosystem: Engineered > Solid waste > Landfill > Unclassified | place...
CAGCACGCGCTCCGGGCGAATCGACAGGTTGACCGGACTGCCCGTGGCGCCGACGTTGACCGCCAGCGCCTGGACGGTTTCGCCGCGCTCCAGCTTGACCGTGCAGCTGTCGCCGCGCTGTTCGAGCAGGTGCGCCGGCAGACGGTTGTTCTCGCCGAGGAAGTTGGCGACGAAGGTGTTCAGCGGCTTTTCGTAGAGCGTGCAGGGGTCTTCGATCTGCTGGATCTGCCCCTGATGGAACACCGCGACGCGATCGGACATGGTCAGCGCTTCGCCCTGATCATGGGTGACGTAGACCACGGTGACGCCGAGGCGCTGGTGCAGGTGCTTGATCTCCATCTGCATCTGCTCGCGCAGCTGCTTGTCCAGCGCGCCCAGCGGTTCGTCCATCAGCACCAGTTGCGGCTCGAACACCAGCGCCCGCGCCAACGCCACGCGCTGCTGCTGGCCGCCGGAAAGCTGCGCCGGATAGCGATTGCGAAAGCCCTCCAGCTGCACCATCGCCAGGGCACGCTTGACCCGCTCCTTGATGTCCGGCTTGGGCATGCCGCGCACGCTGAGCGGGAAGGCCAGGTTTTCCGACACGGTCATGTGCGGGAACAGCGCATAGTTCTGGAACACCATGCCCATGTCGCGCTTGTGCGGCGGCACGTTGTTGATCGCGCGGCCATCGAGGAGGATTTCCCCCGCCGTCGGGGTTTCGAAGCCGGCCAGCATCATCAGGCTGGTGGTTTTGCCCGAGCCGGACGGCCCGAGCAGGGTGAGGAATTCGCCGCGGCGGATGTCCAGATTCAGATCCCTGACGATCAGCGACTCACCGTCATAGCTCTTCTGGATGCCGCGAAAGCTCACCAGGATATCGTTCGCCGTTGACTCGACCATGCTGCTGCACCTGCCTAACCGTTGAACCATGGCCACAGCGTAGAAGCGCAGCGAGCGCGGAAAAATCGGTGCAGCGGAGCGATTGCCCTAGGCCTGCAGGAGAGACGTGTGTAGGGAATGCCCTACACGGTGGATCGGCGGACGGCGCTCAGACCAGCTTGTGTTCCATGGCGTAGCGCACCAGATCGGCCACCGAATGCGCCGCCAGCTTCTGCATCAGGCGCGCCTTGTGGGTGCTGATGGTCTTGCTGCTCAGGGCCAGCTTGCCGGCGATATCGTTCACCGAATCGCCCTGCACCAGCCGTTCGAACACCGAGTATTCGCGTTCGGAAAGCAGCGCGTGCGGCGGCCGCGAATCGGTCAGGCCGACTTCGAAGACCATGCGGTCGGCCAGCGCCGGGTCGATGTAGCGCCCGCCCGCGGCGACCTTGCGCAACGCGGTGAGCAGCAGCGCCGGTTCGCTGTCCTTGGTCGCGTAACCGGCGGCGCCGATCTTCAGCGCCCGCGCGGCCATCTGCGCCTCGTCGTGCATCGACAGCACCAGCACCGCCGGCGGCTGGTTCAGCGCGCGAATCCGCGGGATCGCCTCGAGTCCGTTGACGCCGGGCATGGAGATATCCAGCAGCACCACGTCGCAGCTGACCTGCCGCAGCTGGTCGAGCAGCTGCTGGCCGTTGGCGGCCTCGCCGACCACCTGCATGTCCTGGGCCATGCCGATCAGCTGCTTGATACCCTCGCGGACGATGGTGTGATCCTCGGCGACCATGACTCTGATCATGACGACAGTGCTCCCGTGCTGGCGGCTGATGAAAGCGGCGCGGGGTCCAGTGGCACCCGCGCGGTGATGGTGGTGCCCCGGCCGGGCTGGCTGTCGATGCTGAGCTGGCCGCCGAGCATCTGCACCCGCTCACGCATGCCAACCAGGCCGAACGAACTGCCGGGCGCCCTCGCCGTCTCGGCGAAACCACAGCCATCGTCGCCGACGCGCAGGCAGAGCATGTCGCCCTCGACCGTCAGCTGCACGCTGACCGTCTGCGCCTGGGCATGGCGCATCACGTTGGTCAGCGACTCCTGCAGGATGCGAAACAGGCCGATGGCCTTGGCGTTGCCCAGCGGCAGCGGGCATTCCGGCACCTCGACCAGACAGGCCACGCCGCTGCGCTCCTCGAAACGTCGCCCCTGCCATTCCACTGCCGAAGCGAGGCCGGCGTCGAGAATCGGCGGGCGCAGCGCGGTGGCGACGTCGCGCACACGCTGGAACAGCTGGGCGATCAGCCGTTTCATGCTCTGCAGGCGTTGCGCCAGGGCCGGATCGAGGCCGGCGAAACCGAGTTCGCACATCGAGGTTTCCAGCTTGAGCACGGTCAGCACCTGGCCCAGTTCGTCGTGCACCTCGCGGGCGATGTGCGCCTTCTCCTCCTCGCGCACCGTCTCCAGGTGTGCCGCTAGCTCGCGCAGTTGTACCCGCGAGGCGGCTAGCTCCAGCTCGATGCGTTTGTTGTCGGTAATGTCCCAGACGATGCCGTCCCACACCTGACGGCCATCGGCCTGGCCACGCACGGAGGCGCGGATGTCGGCCCAGCGGACTTCGCCGTCGCGGTTGAGGATGCGCCCCTGCCAGCGCCAGTCCTTACCCTGCTCCAGCGCCAGCTGCTGGCTGGCCCAGTAGTCGGCCTCGTCGTCGGCGTGCACCAGACTGCGAATACCCCGCTCCGGCTCCAGCAGGCGCTCGGCGGAATAGCCCACCAGGCGCTGACTGGCCTCGCTGATATAGGCAATGCGCACCGCGTCCTGCGGCGTCTCGCGCTCCAGGCGGAACACCAGCCCCGGCACGTTGCCGGCCATGGCCTTGAGCCGCGCCTCGCTCTCCTGCAGTTGCGCACTGGCACGGCGGCGTTCGGTGATATCGGCGAGAAACACCACCAGATACTCGCGACTGCCGAAGCGCAGGAAGCTGTAGGTGATCGCCGCGGGAAAGCGCTGGCCGTCGGCGCGCTGCCACTCGCACTCATGCACTTCGCGGTCGTTCTCGCCGGTGCGCGCGGCGCGCCAGCGCTTGAGCCAGGCTTCCATCTGCAGCGCCGGATCGAGCGCATCCAGCGGGCAATCCAGCAGTTCGCCGCGGGCATAGCCCAGCAGCGACTCGGCCGCCTGGTTGGCGTAGCGCACGCGGCTGTCCCAGTTCAGCCAGAGAATGCCGACAGTGCTGTGATCCAGGCAGAACTGGGTGAGCCGCTGCGACTCCTCGGCGGCCTCGCGCAGTTCGATATCGCGCCGCGCGGCCTTCAGCCGGGTTTCCAGCAGGCCGTGTTGATGGCGCTGCCAGCCGAACATCAGCAGGCAGATCAGCAGCAACACACCGAGCAGCAGGCTGAGGCTGCGCCAGTAGCCAAGCTCGCGGCCGAGGTCGATGCTGCGCGGCTTGAGCCACTGCTCCTGCAGCTGCGCGAATTCCCGTGCCGGGAACTCACGTATGGCGCTGTCGAGCAGCGCGGCAAGTGCGGGACTGTCGCGCCGCGAGGCGATGCGCAGCAGTTGCGGACTGCCCAGATCGCCGACCACCGCCAATGGCGCGTACTCGATCTGCTGCGACAGGCGGCCGAACAGCGGCTCGTCAACGACCGCGTAGCTGGCCTTGGCTTCCAGCACCTGGCGCAGCGCATCGGCCTGGCTGGTCGCGGTCAGCACGGTGATGTTCGGGTAGTTGGTGGCAAGGAACTCAGTGACCGAGCCCGGCCCCTCGGCCGCGATCAGCTCGCTGGGATGCAGCAGCTCAAGGTCGATGGCACGCGGGCCGTCGCGATCGCCAACGAGCAGGCGCGCAATGCGCAGAAACGGGTCGCTGTAACGCCACAGCCGCAGGCCGGCCGGCGTCTGCCGCAGACCGGGCGCCACGTCGATCAGCCCGGCGCGGGCGGCCTTTTCGAGTGCGGCCTCATCGTCGAAGCGGCGCCAGTGCAGCCGCACACCCAACTGCGCGGCGATCTGCTCCATCAGCTGCACATGGAAGCCTGACAGGCGCCGCTGACGCTGGTCATACTCGGCATAGGGCGCGCCCATCACCACGCCCACGCGCCACTCGCGCTGCCCATCCAGCCAGACTCGCGCGCCCTCGTCCTGCGGCGCGGCATGCGCAGCGAAGGGCAAAAGCAGCACGAACAGAACGAGGCGGCGCAGGGTGGAAGCAAGCATATATTCACGCAATTGATGGGCGTGCCGACACGCTGTTGTAATGCATAAACCCTGCCGGCGCCAGCATGGCTCCGGCCTCGATACGGGAGACACTTCATGCGTCGCGTGCCTGCTTTCGCGCTGGTGCTCGGCTTCGCCATTGGTGGCGTTGCGCCACAATTCGGCGCTGCGCAAGAGCCGCAGCCGCCACAGCAGAAACCGGCGGACGAAGCCCCGACCACGCCACGATCAGCCGTGCAGCCGCGCAGCGCCGCGCTGGCCGACGGTTTGCGCCGACAGCTCGACCACGCCGCGCAAGTGCAGCTTGGCGGCGATGACGCCTTTCTCGCACTGTGGCAGCCGGCGAATACGGCCAAGCCGCGCGGGGTACTGATCATCGTGCCGAGCGAAGGCGAAACCGCCGACTGGCCGCGCGTCGTCGCACCGCTTCGCCGCGCGCTCCCCGAGCATGGCTGGCATACCCTGAGCCTCACGCCCACCGATGCAATGACCGACCCGCTGGCGCGCCTGACGACGCCCGCGCAAGCCTCCACCCCAGCACCAGCCGAGGACGCGGCAGAAGCCGATGCGGCCGGGGACGACGCGGATGCCGATGCCGATGCGGATGCCGAGCAAGCCGCGGCGCAGCCCGCCAGCGCCGGCTATCTGCCCGAGCAGACCGCCCCCGCCGATGACGAGCCGTCCGCGGCGCCGACGCCGCCGGAAGAGGACGCCGTGCCTGCGAGCCACGTCGAGCACATGCAGGCGCGCCTCGCCGCCGCGGTCGAGCATGCACGGTCCGCGAAGCCGGCGGAGATCGTGCTCGTCGGTCACGGCACCGGGGCCTACTGGGCGAGCCGGTACCTGGCGCAGGATCAACCCAAAGACATCCGCCAGCTGATCGTGATCGACCCGCAACGACCGGCATCGGCCGAGCAGTCGCTGGAAGACCTGTTGTCGGCGCTACCGACCGCGGTGGGCGACTTCCATACCGATGAACGATCGGCGGCGCTGCAACGCCGCAACGCGGCGCGGCGCGCCGACCATCCGGACTATCGTCAGGTCGCCCTGCCGGCGCTGGCGGCCGATCGCTACGGCGCGCAAGAACAACTGGTGCGCCGCGTACGCGGCTGGCTGGATCGTCAGCCGCCGCGCTGAGGAGGCGATCAGCGAAAGCCGCGACGCTCGCGGATCAGCGTGTAGGCGCTATGCAATTCGCGCGTGCGCTCGGTGGCCTCGCGCACAGCGGCCGGACTGGCGCCGGCGCCGGCCTGTTTGTCCGGGTGGTGCTTGCTGAGCAGGCGGCGATAAGCGCGCTTGATCGCCGCCGGATCGGCATCGTGGCGCACACCGAGCAGACGCAAGGCCTGCTCGTAGGCGCCGCCGCGACTGGCCGGCGCCTCCTGGCCGCGTGCCGCGGCCTGATCGAGCGCCGCCACGGCGGCGCCGTCCCAGCCCATCCACTTGCCCCAGAGCAGGATCAGCTCGTGCTCGCGCGTGCCCATCTGCCCGTTGGCCCGCGCCATGCGCCAGCAGGCTTCCAGCAAGCGAGCCGCCTCCTCGCGGCGCTGGCGCAGGCGGGCGAGTGGCGCACGCAAGGCCACGTCGCTGGCCTTGCCGCGATAGAACGCCTCGATCGCCGCGCGCTGGGCCGCACCGTCCAGACGCAGACGACGCATCTCCGTCCGTGCCGCCTGTATGTGCGCCTCGCTGACGCGCCCGCCGCTCTTGGCCAGACGCCCGAGCAAGAAGAACAGCAGCTCGTTGCCGCGCATCTCGTCGCGGCTCGCCAGCCGTTCGCGCAGCCCCGCCCACGACGTCCAGCCGAAGCGGCGATCCAGCATCTGGCCGAGCAATCCGCCGAGCAGCGCGCCGGGAATGCTCGCCAGCAGCCAACCGATCAGCGCTCCCAGAGCCGTGAGCGGCCAGACCATCAGCAGCGCGCCCCGAGCAGGTGCTCAACTTCGGCCAGCCGCTCATGGGTGCCGACATCCACCCAGCGCCCGCGGTAATGCTCGCCCGTCACCAGTCCGCTCGCCATCGCCTGGCGCAGCAACGGGGCCAGCTTGAAGGCGCCGGCCGTGCACTCGCGAAACAGTGCCGGATGCAACACGGCCATACCGCTGTAGGTCAGCTTCGAGGCTGCACCGCCCTCGCTCACCCGACCATCGAGCAGACAGAAATCGCCCTGCGCGTGATGCGCCGGATTGTCCACGAGCACCAGATGGGCAAGACCGCTGAGCGGCTGGCGCAGCGCGGTGAAATCGAAGTCGGTCCAGATATCGCCGTTGACCACCACGAACGGCTGCTCGCCAAGCAACGGCAGCGCACGCTGGATACCGCCGCCCGTCTCCAGCGGCTCGCCTTCGGCGGAATAGCGAATGCGCACACCGAAACGCGCGCCATCGGCCAGGTAATCCTCGATCTGCTGGCCGAGCCAGGCATGGTTGACCACCAGCTCGGCGAATCCCGCCTGCGCCAACGCCCGCACGTGGTATTCGATCAACGGCACACCGGCGGCCCGCACCAGCGGTTTGGGCGTATGCAGTGTCAGCGGCCGCAGGCGCTCGCCCTTGCCGGCGGCGAGGATCATCGCCTTCATGGATGCGGCTCCGCTGGCAGGCTGCGCAGCAGCGTGGCCAGCTCGGCCAGCTCCGGGCGCCGTGCCAGCACCGTCTCGATGTAGGCGAAGAAGCGCGGCACGTCGGCCAGGTAGCGCGGCTTGCCGTCGCGATGACAGATACGCGCGAAAATGCCGATCACCTTGAGGTGACGCTGCACGCCCATCAGGTCGCTGGCGCGCTGCAGTTCCTCGAAGCTGTCGGGCACGGCGATTCCGGCGTCGCGCGCCTTCTGCCAGTAGTCCCGCAGCCAGCCTTGCACGCGTGCTTCCGGCCAGCTGACGAAGGCATCCTTGAACAGTGAGGTGATGTCGTAGCTCACCGGGCCGAGCACCGCGTCCTGGAAATCCAGCACGCCCGGATTCGGCTCGCTGAGCATGAGGTTGCGCGGCATGTAGTCGCGATGCACCAGCACCCGCGGCTGCGCCAGCGCCGAGTCGATCAGCACGCCACAGATGCGCTCCCAGGCGTCCTGCTGCGCATCGTCGAAGGTGCAACCGAGATGACGCTGCACGTACCACTCGGGGAACAACTGCAGCTCGCGCCGCAGCAGCGCCTCGTCGTACAGCGGCAGCGGCACCTGCAGCGGCTGTCGCTGAAAGGTCAGCAGCGCGTCGATGGCGTCGGCGAACAGCTGATCGGCGTTATCCGCATTGATCACGTCCAGGTAGGTCTGCCGACCGAGATCGCTCAACAGCAGGAAGCCGCGCTCGAGATCCGCCGCCAGCACCTGCGGTACATGCACGCCGGCCGCCGCCAGCAGACCGGCGATCTTGACGAAGGGCCGGCAGTCTTCCTGCGGCGGCGGCGCATCCATGACGATCAGGCTGCGGCCATCGCCCTCCCAGCGGAAATAGCGGCGAAAGCTTGCGTCGCTGCTGGCTGCGGTCAGCTGCGCAACCGGCACGTCACCCCAGCCGTTGGCGGCAAACAGGGCAGGCAGTTCTTGCTCCAGCCAGGCGCGAACGTCCTGCAGGCGGTGATCTTGGTGAGGCATCGGGCGGTCTCCACGGCGCTAGCCGATAGGCGGGTCATGCTTTATTATCCGGCATCTTTCTCAGCCCATCGAGAGGCGTGCGGCTCAGCCGGACGATGGCTCGCCGCAAGCACGGACCCCAGAACAAGATGGCAGTCAAATATCCCGCGTTTCGTAGAAAATTCCCTCTTCTGATGACTGGCGGTCTGTTGGCGATGCAGCCGATGACCGCTCCGATGCTGCTGGCTGCCGAGCAGTTCGCCTGCCAACCCGGCGCCGGTGGCGGATGGTCGTGCGCCAGCAGCACCCCGACCGCCAAACTGCCGCCCCGGCCGAATCAGGCCACGACCGATAGCGCCGCGGCGATCGCTGCCAGCGACGGCAAAGCAGACACCACCGCCAAGCTGGTGACTGAGAGCAAGGGCCGTGCCCTGGCCTCGCGCAGTGCCGACTACAGCCATCTGGATTGGGTGCCGCGCGATCAGCTGACGGCCGCCCAGCTCGCCGAAACCGGTCCCTACTGCGCCGGCACCTACGTCGAACCCGACCGTCCGGGCAAGCTCGACGACACGCCGATGAGCGAAGCGCCCACCTACGTTTCCGCCAAGGCAACCCGCTATGAGCAGGAACAGGAAGTCGCCACCCTGGCCGGCGATGTCGTATTGCGCCAGGGCAGCATGCAGGCCGAAGCTGATGAAGCCAGTCTCTATCAGCTGGAGAACCGCGGCGAACTCAACGGCAACGTTCGCCTGCGTGATCGCAACGCGCTGATGGTCGGCGACCGCGCGGAAATCTTCCTCGACAACGGTGAAGCCAAGGTCGAGAACGCCGAGTACGTCGTGCACTCGGGCAAGGTGCGCGGCAGCGCGCTGTACGCCAAGCGCGAAGAGAACGCGATCATCCGCCTCAAGGACGGCACCTATACCCGCTGCGAACCAGGCGAAAACAGCTGGCACCTGAAGGGCAACAACGTAACGCTGAACCCGGCCACCGGCTTCGGCTCGGCCACCAACGTGACGTTGCGGGTCAAGGACGTTCCGGTGTTTTACACGCCGTACATATATTTCCCGATCGACGACCGCCGCCAGTCCGGCTTCCTCGCACCGAGCATCGGCTCCTCCAGCGATACCGGCCTGTCGCTGCAGACGCCCTACTACTTCAACCTGGCGCCGAATTTCGACGCCACGCTGTATCCGCATTACATGAGCGACCGCGGCCTGCTGATGGAAGGCGAGTTCCGCTACCTGACCCGCAGCAGCGAAGGCCAGTTCGGCGCCGCCTACCTCGACGACAGCAACGACGATCGCAAACTGCAGTCGGAGTACGAAGACCAGCGCTGGATGTACAGCTGGCAAAACCGCAGCGGCCTGGATTCTCGCCTGCTCGCCGAGGTTGATTACACCGACCTCAGCGATCCGTACTACTTCCAGGACCTGGATACCAACCTGGATATCGACCAGCCGGATCACCTCGATCAGCGCGGCACCCTGACCTGGCGCGGCGACAGTTACACCGCAAGGCTCAACGTCCACGGCTACGAGCGCGCCACGGTTGCCGATATCACGCCGTACGAGCGGCTGCCGCAGCTGACCCTGGACGGGCGCCTGCCCTTCCAGCCGGGCGGGCTGAACTTCGCCTACAAAACCGAATTCGTCAGCTTTCAGCGCGATCTGCGCGACGGCAACTTCATTAACGAAGACGGTAACCCGGAGCGCTGGTACGACGATCGCCTGCGCGGCCTGACCCGCGCCGAAGGCGAGCGTATCCATCTGGAGCCTGGCGTGAGCCTGCCGCTGGACTGGAGCTGGGGCTTCGTCAAGCCATCCCTGAAATACGCTTACACCCAGTACGATCTGGATCTCGACGCCACTGGGCAGCGCACGCTGGGCGCCTACGAATCATTCGATCGCAACCAGAATCGCGGCGTACCGATCTTCAGCGTCGACAGCGGCCTGTATTTCGACCGTGATACTCAATGGTTCGGCAAGGACTACCGGCAGGCGATGGAGCCCCGGCTGTTCTACCTCTATGTGCCTGAAGAAGATCAGACCGATATTCCGATCTTCGACACGGGCGAAAGCAGCTTCAGCTATTCCTCGCTGTGGCGCGAGAACCGCTTTTCCGGCCGCGACCGTATCGGCGACGCCAATCAGGTATCGCTGGGCGTGACCAACCGCTGGATCGAATCCAACGGCTTCGAGCGGCAGCGCTTCAGCATCGGCCAGGCGTTCTACTTTGAAGATCGCAAGGTCCAGCTGCGCGGCATTGATTACCGCACGCGCGCCAGCGCAACGTCGTCGGTTTCGCCATACGCGCTGGAGTACATGTATCGCTATAACCGCGACTGGAACTTCACTTCGACGTTCAATTGGGATCCGGACGAGGGGCGTACCCGCTCGGGCAGCGCCATGTGGCACTACCAGCCGGCGGACAACCCGAACAAGATCGTCAATATCGGCTATCGCTATCGCAACGACACCATGCGTTTCGATCAGGCGACCGGCGAATGGACCTATGGCGGGGACTATGGACGACCCGGCCAGCCGAACTACATCAAGGACTACTACAAGATCAACCAGCATGACTTCTCGTTCATCTGGCCGGTGGTTCCGCAGTGGAGCGTCATCGGACGCTGGCAGCACGACTACAGCCGCAGCCGCACACTGGAAGCCTTTGGCGGCTTCGAGTACGACAGCTGCTGCTGGAAGCTGCGGCTGATCAACCGCTACTGGATCGACTACGACGAAACCAGCCTCAACCCCGATCGCAACGACGAGCCGGACACCGGCATCTTCCTGCAGATCGTACTCAAGGGACTGGGTGGCGTGGTCGGCAATGCGACCGAAACATTCCTCGACGAAGGCATTCAAGGCTACCGTGAACGTGAAGACCAAGCTTTCTGATTACCTGCGCCCGCTCGTGGCGGGCGCCCTGCTGCTGGGCAACGCTGCACTGATTCCTCTCGCAAGCGCCGAGGTACAGCCGCTGGATCGCGTGGTCGCCATCGTCGACAACGACGTCATCATGCAGAGCCAGCTGGAACAGCGCATTCGCGAGGTTCAGCAGACCATCGACAAGCGCGGTGCCGATGCGCCGCCGATGGACGTCCTGCGCCAGCAGGTGCTCGAGCGCCTGATCACCGAGAACCTGCAGCTGCAGATCGGCGAGCGCTCGGGCATCCGTATCTCCGACGAAGAGCTCAACCAGGCGATGGGCACCATCGCCCAGCGCAACAACATGACCCTCGAGCAGTTCCGCAGCGCCCTGGCCAACGACGGTCTGAGCCTGGAAACGGCGCGCGAGCAGATCCGTCGCGAGATGATCATCAGCCGCGTGCGGCAACGGCGGATCGCCGAGCGCGTACAGGTCTCCGACCAAGAGGTACGCAACTTCCTCGCCTCGGACCTGGGCAAGCTCCAGCTGTCCGAAGAATACCGGCTGGCGAACATCCTTATTGCAGTGCCCGAGGGCGCCGACTCGGCCACCATCCAGGCGGCCGAGCGGCGCGCCAACGAAACCTACGAGCAGCTCCAGCAAGGCGCTAATTTTGCCCAGCTGGCGGTCGCCCGCTCGGCCAGCGAAAACGCCCTGGAAGGCGGCGAGATGGGCTGGCGCAAGGCCGCCCAGCTGCCACCGCCGTTCGATAGCGACGTGCGTGAACTGGCGGTGGGCGAATTCACCCGTCCGGTGCGCACACCGCCGGGTTTCATCATCCTCAAGCTGCTGGAAAAACGCGGCGGCGATACCCAGGTGCGCGACGAGGTGCATGTTCGCCACATCCTGATCAAGCCGAGCGCCATCCGCAGCAACGACGAGGCACGCCTGTTGGTACAACGTCTGCGCGAGCGCATCGTCGCCGGCGAGGACTTCGCCGAACTGGCGAAGAATTTCTCGGAGGATCCGGGCTCGGCGCTCAACGGCGGCGACCTCAACTGGATCGATCCCGCCGCGCTGGTGCCGGAGTTCCGTGAAGTGATGGCCAACACCGCCAGCGGCAAACTGTCCCCGGTGTTCCAGTCGCCCTTCGGCTACCACATTCTGGAAGTTCTCGGGCGTCGCGCCACCGATACCAGCGAAGAGTTCCGCGAACAGCAGGCCCTTAATCTGCTGCGCAACCGCAAATACGACGACGAGCTGCAGTCCTGGCTGCGCCAGATCCGTGACGAAGCGTACGTGGAAATCAAGCTCTAAGCTGATAGCCGGAAGTACCCAGGGTGATGGACCAACCGGTGCGTCACCCTTTTTTTGCGCCCCTGTTTTTTCGAGGTTGCCATGCCCCTTTCGCGCCCCTTCGCCCTGACCCCCGGAGAACCCGCTGGCATCGGTCCGGACCTGTGTCTGCTGCTGGCACGTCAGGCCCAGCCAAAAGCGCTTATCGCCATCGCCAGCCGCACCCTGCTGGCCGAACGCGCGGGGCAATTAGGACTGGACATCGCTCTGCTCGATGTCGGCCCCGGCGCCTGGCCGAGCGCCCCGGCACCGGCCGGCAGTCTGTACGTCTGGGATACTCCACTCGCCGCGCCGGTGACGGCCGGCCAGCTGGACGCCCGGAATGGCCTCTATGTGCTGGAAACCCTGACCCGCGCCGGGCAGGGCTGCCTCGACGGTCACTTCGCTGGGATGATCACCGCCCCCGTGCACAAGGGCGTCATCAACGAGGCCGGTATCGCCTTCTCCGGCCATACCGAATTTCTCGCCGAGCTGACCCACACCGAACAGGTCGTCATGATGCTCGCCACGCGCGGCCTGCGCGTCGCATTGGTCACTACCCACCTGCCGCTCAAGGAGGTCGCCGCGGCGATCACGGCCGAGCGGCTGACCCGCGTCGCGCGCATCCTGCATGCCGATCTGGTCGGCAAGTTCGGCATTACCCGGCCGCGCATTCTGGTCTGCGGGCTCAACCCGCATGCCGGCGAAGGCGGGCACCTGGGCCGCGAGGAAATCGAGATCATCGAACCGACGCTGCAACGCCTGCGCGGCGAAGGGCTGAACCTGATCGGCCCGCTGCCGGCCGATACGCTGTTCACCCCCAAGCACCTCGATCAATGCGACGCGGTGCTGGCGATGTATCACGACCAGGGCCTGCCGGTGCTCAAGTACAAGGGCTTCGGTGCCGCGGTCAATGTCACCCTCGGCCTGCCGATCGTGCGCACTTCGGTCGACCACGGCACCGCGCTGGACCTGGCTGGTACCGGACGGATCGATACCGGCAGCCTGCAGGTGGCCCTGGAAACGGCCTACCAGATGGTCAGCCCGAGCTGAGCCGAGGCTTGCGCGCGGCAGGTGGATGTCACTTACACATCCGCCGTGAGCACCTGAATCCTTGGGGAGCGGGCGGACCGCCTACAGCGGCACCGCCTTTCGCTGTTAAACTGCCCGCCTTTGCCTTACCGCTCTCGGCTCCTGCTTGACGCTTGCAGCTTGAGGCTTGGAGCTGCCGCTATGTCCGACTACCAACACCGCGCACGCAAGCGCTTCGGCCAGAATTTCCTGCACGATGCCGGCGTCATCCATCGCATCCTGCGCGCCATCCATCCCAAGGCGGGTGAACGGCTGGTGGAGATCGGCCCCGGCCAGGGTGCACTCACCGAAGGCCTGCTCGACAGCGGCGCGCACCTGGACGTGGTCGAGCTGGACCTCGACCTGATCCCGATCCTGCAGAGCAAATTCGCCGGGCGCGACAATTTCACCCTGCACCAGGGCGATGCGCTGAAGTTCGACTTTGCCCGCCTGAGCGACGAACCGGCCAGCCTGCGTATCGTCGGCAACCTGCCCTACAACATTTCCACCCCGCTGATCTTTCATCTGCTCGAGCACGCCGGGCTGATCCGTGACATGCACTTCATGCTGCAGAAGGAAGTGGTCGAGCGCCTGGCCGCCGAACCGGGTGGCGGTGACTGGGGTCGGCTGTCGATCATGGTGCAGTACCACTGTCGCGTGGAGCATCTGTTCAACGTCGGCCCGGGCGCGTTCAACCCGGCGCCCAAGGTCGATTCGGCCATCGTCCGCCTGGTGCCACACGAGACGCTGCCGCATCCGGCACGCGACCACCGCCAGCTCGAGCAAGTGGTGCGCGAAGCCTTCAACCAGCGTCGCAAGACGCTGCGCAATACGCTCAAGGGTCTGCTCGACGCTCAGGCCATCGAGGCCGCACAGGTCGACGGCGGCCTGCGCCCCGAACAGCTCGACCTCGCGGCATTCGTCCGCCTCTCCGATCAACTCGCGCTGCGCAGCTAGCGGCGCGCCTACCGAGTCGAGTCCGCCATGACCGAAGACCGCCGCTACCGCATCGACGTCAGCGTCACGCCCCGCTATCTATCCGCGCAGTCCGAGCCGGAACAAAACCGCTATGCCTTTGCCTACACAGTAACGATCGAAAACACTGGCGAGGTGGCGGCGCAGCTGCTGGCACGACACTGGATCATCACCGATGGCGACGGCAAGGTGCAGGAAGTCCGCGGTGCGGGCGTCATCGGCGAGCAGCCATTGATAGCTCCCGGCGAGCGGCACGTCTACACCAGCGGCACCCTGCTGGCCACGCCGGTCGGCAGCATGCAGGGCAGCTACGAGATGCGCGCCGAGGATGGCCACGCTTTCACGGCCCCCATCGCGCCGTTCCGTCTCGCCGCCCCCGGAGCACTGCATTGACCACCTATGCTGTCGGCGACCTGCAAGGTTGCCTCGAACCCCTCAAATGCCTGCTCGAGCAGGTCGACTTCAGCCCCTCGCGCGACTGCCTGTGGCTGGCGGGCGATCTGGTAAATCGCGGCCCGCAATCGCTCGAGGCCCTGCGTTTCGTGCGTGATCTGGACGGCTCGGCCATCACCGTGCTGGGCAATCATGACCTGCATCTGCTGGCGATCGCGCATGACATCGAGCGCCTGCGCAAATCCGACACGCTCAGACCGATCCTCGACGCCCCCGACTGCGCCGACCTGATCGACTGGTTGCGCCGACAGAAGCTGCTGCACTACGACGCCGAGCGCCACACCGCGATGGTGCACGCCGGCATTCCGCCGCAGTGGACGCTGGAAAAGGCGCTCAAGCGTGCCGCCGAAGTCGAGCTGGCGCTGCAGGACGACGCGATGCTGCGGCCGTTTCTCGACGGCATGTACGGCAACCTGCCCGCCAAGTGGAGCAAGGACCTGCACGGCGTGCCGCGGTTACGCCTGATCACCAACTACTTCACCCGCATGCGTTTTTGCAAAGCCGACGGCACGCTGGAGCTGGAAAGCAAAGAAGGCCTGGACAGCGCACCGAAAGGCTTCGCGCCCTGGTTCAGCCACCCGCAGCGCAAGACCCGCAACGTCAAGCTGATCTTCGGCCACTGGGCGGCGCTGGAAGGCAACTGCGACGAACCCAACGTATTTGCCCTGGACACCGGCTGCGTCTGGGGCAACGCCATGACCCTGATGAACCTCGACAGCGAAGAACTCCTGCGCTGCGATTGCGACCATGGAACCGCGGCATGACCGACTTCAAACGCATTTCCCCCGAAACCGCCCAGCAGATGCGCGCCGCCGGCGCCGTGGTGGTCGATATCCGCGACCCGCACAGCTACGCCAGCGGCCACATCAGCGACTCGACACATCTGGACAATCATTCGCTGCCGGATTTCATCGCCGCCGCCGACTTCGACCATCCGCTGATCGTCACCTGCTACCACGGCCATTCGAGCCAGAGCGCCGCTGCCTATCTGGCCAACCAGGGGTTCTCCGACGTCTACAGCCTGGACGGTGGTTTCGAACTCTGGCGCGCCACGTTTCCGCTCGACGTCGAGCGCGATGACGATCCCGCTTAAATAAATTCCAGCCGTTACGCCGCGCCAGTCGCGGCCTCCGAGCGTCCCGGCGGCACCACGCCCGGGAAAATGCCGCCCTTGCCCTTCGCTGCGCCGAATCCGAACTATCCTTGAGTTCAGGCCATCCAAGAAATGAAAGCCGTACGCGGCTTCCAGAATCAGGTTTCGACCATTAGGTGTTCGGGGGAACTCCACTGGCCGCCCTTTTCGGCCGGGCTCCAGGATGCCTGATGACAACGCCGGCTCCGTGCATCGACCGAGGTGAAGTCATGAGCATTTTCAGTCACTTCCAACAACGATTCGAAGCGACCCGCCAGGAAGAATACTCGCTGCAGGAATACCTCGATCTGTGCAAGCAGGACCCGAGGACCTACGCCACCGCCGCCGAGCGGCTGCTGATGGCCATCGGCGAGCCCGAGCTGGTCGATACCTCCACCGACCCACGCCTGTCGCGGATCTTCTCCAACAAGGTCATCCGCCGTTACCCCTCGTTCGAGGACTTCCACGGCATGGAAGACTGCATCGACCAAATCGTTTCCTACTTCCGCCACGCCGCGCAGGGCCTGGAAGAGAAGAAGCAGATTCTCTACCTCCTTGGCCCGGTGGGCGGCGGCAAGTCCTCGCTGGCCGAGAAGCTCAAGCAGTTGATGGAGCGCGTACCGTTCTACGCGATCAAGGGTTCGCCGGTGTTCGAGTCGCCGCTGGGGCTGTTCAACCCCACCGAGGATGCGCAGATTCTCGAAGAGGATTACGGCATCCCGCGGCGCTATCTGAACTCCATCATGTCGCCGTGGGCGACCAAGCGCCTGCAGGAATTCGGCGGCGACATCAGCCAGTTCCGCGTGGTCAAGCTGTACCCGTCGATTCTCAACCAGATCGCCGTGGCCAAGACCGAGCCGGGCGACGAAAACAACCAGGACATTTCCGCCCTGGTCGGCAAGGTGGATATCCGCAAGCTCGAGGAATTCCCACAGAACGATGCCGACGCCTACAGCTACTCGGGTGCGCTGTGCCGCGCGAACCAGGGCCTGATGGAATTCGTCGAAATGTTCAAAGCGCCGATCAAGGTGCTGCACCCGCTGCTGACGGCCACTCAGGAAGGCAACTACAACAGCACCGAGGGGCTGGGCGCGATTCCGTTCAACGGCATCCTGCTGGCCCACTCCAACGAATCGGAATGGCACACCTTCCGCAACAACAAGAACAACGAGGCCTTCATCGACCGCATCTACATCGTCAAGGTGCCGTACTGCCTGCGCGTGACCGATGAGGTGAAGATCTACGACAAACTGCTGATCAACAGCTCGCTGGCCCAGGCCCATTGCGCGCCGGACACCCTGAAGATGCTCGCGCAGTTCAGCGTCCTGAGCCGCCTGAAAGAGCCGGAAAACTCCAACATCTACTCGAAGATGCGGGTCTACGACGGCGAAAACCTCAAGGACACCGATCCCAAGGCCAAGTCGATCCAGGAATACCGCGATGCTGCCGGCGTCGACGAGGGCATGAACGGCCTGTCGACTCGCTTCGCCTTCAAGATCCTCTCCAAGGTATTCAACTTCGACCCGCACGAGATCGCGGCCAACCCCGTGCATCTGCTCTACGTGCTCGAACAGCAGATCGAGCAGGAGCAGTTCCCTGCCGAGGTGCGCGAGCGCTACCTGCGCTACATCAAGGAATACCTGGCGCCGCGCTACATCGAGTTCATCGGCAAGGAGATCCAGACCGCCTACCTCGAGTCGTACAGCGAATACGGGCAGAACATCTTCGATCGCTACGTGCTGTACGCCGACTTTTGGATTCAGGATCAGGAATACCGCGACCCGGAAACCGGCGAGATTCTCAACCGCGGCGCACTCAACGAGGAGTTGGAGAAGATCGAGAAACCGGCCGGCATCAGCAACCCGAAGGATTTCCGCAACGAGATCGTCAACTTCGTGCTGCGCGCCCGTGCCAACAACAACGGCAAGAATCCATCCTGGCTCAGCTACGAGAAGCTGCGCGTGGTGATCGAGAAGAAGATGTTCTCCAACACCGAGGACCTGCTGCCGGTCATCAGCTTCAACGCCAAGGCCAGCAAGGAAGACCAGAAAAAGCACAACGATTTCGTGGTGCGCATGGTGGAGCGTGGCTATACCGAGAAGCAGGTTCGCCTGTTGTCGGAATGGTATCTGCGGGTGCGTAAATCGCAGTAACACGGCCCCAGCTCGCCAGCCCGCGCGGACGGTGCACCTGACCGGCCGCGCAGGCTTGCGGTCTGCAGCCTGAGAAGCCTGCAGTTGGCCGGAGGGCCCTTATGAGCTACGTCATCGACCGTCGTCTGAACGGCAAGAACAAGAGCACGGTAAACCGCCAGCGCTTCCTGCAGCGTTACCGTGGGCATATCAAGAAGGCGGTGGAGGAAGCCGTCAGCCGGCGTTCCATCACCGACATGGAACACGGCGAACAGATCAGCATTCCGGGTCGCGACATCGACGAACCGGTGCTGCACCACGGCCACGGCGGCCGCCAGACCATCGTCCATCCGGGCAACAAGGAATTCATCGCCGGCGAACGCATCCCGCGGCCGCAGGGCGGTGGTGGAGGTGGCGGCAGCGGTCAGGCCAGCAACACCGGCGAAGGCATGGACGACTTCGTATTCCAGATCACCCAGGAGGAATTCCTCGATTTCATGTTCGAGGACCTGGAGCTGCCCAACCTGGTCAAGCGTCACCTGGCCGGCACCGAAACCTTCAAGACCGTGCGCGCCGGCATCAGCAACGAAGGCAATCCGTCGCGCATCAACATCGTGCGCACCCTGCGTTCGGCCCATGCACGGCGCATCGCGCTATCGGGCAGTAGCCGCGCCAAGCTGCGCGAGATGAAAGCCGAGCTGACCCGCCTGCTGCTGGAGGAACCGGACAACTTCAACGACATCAAGGCCACCGAGGAGGAAATCGAACGCCTCAGCGCGCGGATCAACCGGGTGCCGTTCCTCGACACCTTCGACCTCAAGTACAACCTGCTGGTCAAACAGCCGAACCCCAGTTCAAAGGCGGTGATGTTCTGCGTGATGGACGTTTCCGGCTCGATGACCCAGGCGACCAAGGACATCGCCAAGCGCTTCTTCATCCTGCTGTACCTGTTCCTCAAGCGGAACTACGACAAGATCGATGTGGTGTTCATCCGCCACCACACCAGCGCCAAGGAAGTCGATGAGGAAGAGTTCTTCTACTCACGCGAGACCGGCGGCACCATCGTCTCCAGCGCATTGAAGATGATGCAGGAGATCATGGCCGAGCGTTATCCGGCCAATGAGTGGAACATCTATGCCGCGCAGGCTTCGGACGGTGATAACTGGAACGACGACTCGCCGTTGTGCCGCGACATCCTGATCAACCAGATCATGCCGTTCGTGCAGTATTTCACCTACGTCGAAATCACCCCGCGCGAGCACCAGGCGCTCTGGTACGAGTACAACCAGGTCGCCGAAGCCTTCGCCGACTCCTTCGCCCAGCAGCAGCTGGTCAGCGCCGCCGATATCTATCCGGTGTTCCGCGAGCTGTTCCAGCGGCGCATCAACGCCTGAGGAGATGCCATGAAACGACAGCCCATCTCCACCGGCTCGGAATGGACCTTCGAGCTGATCCGCGCCTACGACCGCGAGATCGGCCGCCTCGCCGAACGCTACGCGCTGGATACCTACCCGAACCAGATCGAAGTGATTACCGCCGAGCAGATGATGGACGCTTACGCCTCCGTCGGCATGCCCATCGGCTACCACCACTGGTCCTACGGCAAGCACTTTCTCAGCACCGAGAAGGGCTACAAGCGCGGACAGATGGGCCTGGCCTACGAGATCGTGATCAACTCCGATCCCTGCATCGCCTACCTGATGGAAGAAAACACCATCTGCATGCAGGCGCTGGTCATCGCCCACGCCTGCTACGGCCACAACAGTTTCTTCAAGGGCAACTACCTGTTCCGCACCTGGACCGACGCCAGCTCGATCATCGATTACCTGGTGTTCGCCAAGCAGTACATCACCCAGTGCGAGGAGCGCCACGGCATCGATGCGGTGGAGGATCTGCTCGACTCCTGCCATGCGCTGATGAACTACGGCGTCGACCGCTACAAACGCCCCTACCCGATTTCCGCCGAGGAGGAGCGGCGCCGGCAGAAGGAGCGCGAGGAGCACCTGCAGCGGCAGATCAACGACCTCTGGCGCACCATTCCCAAGAGCGCCGGCAAGGGCGATGAAGCCGACGATGGCAAACGCTTCCCGGCTGAACCGCAGGAGAACATCCTCTATTTCATCGAGAAGCACGCGCCGCTGCTCGAGCCCTGGCAGCGCGAAGTGGTGCGCATCGTGCGCAAGATCGCGCAGTACTTCTACCCGCAGCGCCAGACCCAGGTGATGAACGAGGGCTGGGCCACGTTCTGGCACTACACGCTGATGAACGACCTCTACGACGAAGGCCTGGTGACCGACGGATTCATGATGGAGTTTCTCCAGGCTCACACCAGCGTGATCTACCAGCCCGGCTTCGACAGCCCGTACTACAGCGGCATCAACCCCTACACCCTGGGTTTCGCCATCTACAGCGACATCCGCCGCATCTGCGAACAGCCCACCGAGGAGGACCGCCGCTGGTTCCCCGACATCGCCGGCAGCGACTGGCTGACCACGCTGAAGTTCGCCATGCAGAACTTCAAGGACGAGAGTTTCATCCTGCAGTTCCTCTCGCCCAAGGTGATCCGCGACCTCAAGCTGTTCAGCATCCTCGACGACGACCGCAAGGACGAGCTGCTGGTGCCGGCGATCCACGACGAGAGTGGCTACCACGTCATCCGCGAACTGCTCGCCGCGCAGTACAACCTCGGAAACCGCGAGCCCAACGTGCAGGTCTGGAGCGTCGACCGCCGCGGCGACCGCTCGCTGACGCTGCGCCATCAGCAGCACGACCGCAAGCCGCTGGGCAGGTCCACGGACGAGGTGCTCAAGCACCTGCACCGCTTGTGGGGGTTCGACGTGCACCTGCAATCGATGCAAGGCGAACAGGTGGTCAACGCCCACCACATGCCGCCGCAGCCCGAACCGGAGGCCGAAAGCCGCTTCCCCGGAATGAATTTCGCCTGACGGCGGCACCCGCGTCGCCCCCGCGAGATGGCGGGGGCGCGTTAATCCTTTATCCTCCGCGCCAACGGAGGTGAACATGCAGATTTACAAGGTAGGCGGCGCCGTGCGCGATCGCCTGTTGGGCCGCGAAGTGACCGAGGTGGACTGGGTGGTGGTTGGCGCCACCGCCGAAGCCATGCAGGCGCAAGGCTTCCGCCCGGTCGGCGCCGACTTCCCGGTGTTCCTGCATCCCACCACGGGCGAGGAATATGCGCTCGCGCGTACCGAGCGCAAGAACGGTCGCGGCTACGGGGGCTTTGTCTTCCATGCCAGCCCGGATGTCACGCTCGAGCAGGACCTGATTCGCCGCGACCTCACCATCAACGCGATGGCCGAGGACGCCGAAGGCCGGCTCTACGATCCTTACGGCGGCCAGCGCGATCTTGACGCGCGGTTGCTGCGACATGTCTCCCCGGCCTTCGCTGAAGATCCGCTGCGCGTGCTGCGGGTGGCGCGCTTCGCTGCCCGCTACGCACCGCTGGGTTTTCGCGTGGCCGAGGAAACCCGCGCACTGATGGCCGATCTGGCCGCGTCCGGCGAGCTGCAAGCACTCACCCCCGAGCGCAGCTGGAAGGAAATCTCCCGCGCACTGATGGAGCCGCGTCCCGATGTGTTCATTCAGGTGCTGCGTGATTGCGGCGCGCTCGGCGAACTGTTTCCCGAACTGAATACGCAGCTCGCGTGCTCGGCCAGCGCGGCCCAACCGTTGCTTCAGACCCTGCGCGAGTGCGCGCTCGACCAGCGGCCGCTACCGGTACGCTGGGCCTGCCTGCTGGCCATGCTGGACGACACGGCCATCGAGGCGCTGAATGCGCGCAGCAAGGCACCGCGCGACTGCCAGGAGCTGGCCGTGTTGGTCGGCCGCTTCCACGACGACGCCAGCCGCGCGGCCGAGCTGACGCCTGCGGAGCTGTTCGAGCTGTTGCAGCACTTCGATATCCAGCGGCGCCCCGAGCGCTTCGAGCTGTTCCTGCAGGCTTGCGTCCTGCTCGCTCGCGGCCGCGGCGCAGCCTTTCCTCAGGCCGACTACCTGCGTGGCGCGGCGCAAGCCGTCCGCGCGGTGACCGTGCAACCGCTGATTGAACAGGGCTATCAGGGCGCCGAGCTGGGCGAAGCGCTCAAGCGCACGCGGCTGGAGGCCGTCGCCCGCTTCAGCCGTGCTCGGACCGAGTGCGCAGCATCAGGCCGGGATGTCTGATCGCGGCTCCTGCAGCAGCTCCAGCGGCGTCAGCTCGACGCCTCGCCAGTGGAAACTCACCGGCCACAGCTGCTGGTCGATCCGCGCCTCGCGCCAGAGTTCGGCGAAGCTGCGGCCGACAGCGGGATGCCGCTGCTCGGGCACCAGCAACGCCAGTGGCCGGAGCACGAAGGCGTTCTTCAGGATCTCCGCGCGCGGCAGGCGCAGCCCGTCGAAGTCGCCGACCAGCGTGTCGTAGAGCAGCACATCGATATCCAGCGGCAGGCCCTTGCGCTCCGGCGCATAGCGACCGTTGTCGGCTTCGATGAATTTGAGCCGGCGATCCAGCTCGTTGAGCGGCAGCGCGGTTTGTCCGGCCACCACCAGGTTGTAGAAATTGTCGCCCTTGTAGCCCACCGCCAGGCTCTCGAATACCGGCGAGCAGCGCATGTCGGTCAGCAATTCGGCCAGCGCATCGAGGCCGGCACGCAGGTGATTCTCGCGCTCGACATTGCTGCCGAGCCCGAGCAGAACCGGAGTCAGCGGCATCCGCGTTCGATCTCCACGCCCAGTGCCCGTGCCCGTGGGTTGACCCCGGGTTTGGTCACGCGCAACCGCAGCCAGACGATGCCGAATTCCTGCATCAGGCTCGCCGCCAGCCGCTCGGCGAAGGTTTCGACCAGCTCGAAACGCGCCGCCGCAGCAAACCGATCGATCGCCGCAGCGACCTTGGCGTAATCCAACGCCTTGTCCAGCTCATCCTCGGCGGCTGCCGGACGGATGTCCCAGCCCAGGGTCAAGTCCAGGCGCAGGCATTGGCGAATGCCGCGCTCCCAGTCGTAGGCACCGATCACGGTGTCGACTTCCAGACCCTCGATGAAAACTGTATCCACGTAGCATTCTCCCGCGACACGACAAGCACCGGCCGCATCGTTAGACTCAGGAGCCTCCTGCCCCGGGTGTATTCCATGTTCTGGCTGCTGACACTGCTCGCCTACCTGATCGGTTCGCTGTCATTCGCCATTCTGCTCAGCCGCCTGACCGGTCTGCCGGACCCGCGTGCCAGCGGCTCAGGCAATCCCGGCGCGACCAACATGCTACGCCTGGCTGGTCGACGCCTGGCCATCTCCACCTTGTTCGGCGATCTGCTCAAGGGGCTGCTGCCGGTACTGCTTGCCGCTCGCCTGGACTTGAGCGTGCAACAGCAGGGTTGGGTCGGCCTCGCCGCTGTGATCGGTCATCTGTATCCACTGTATTTCCGTTTCCGCGGCGGCAAGGGTGTTGCCACCGCAGCCGGTGCTCTGCTCGGGCTGTATCTGCCCGCCGCACTGCTGGCCGTCGTCGCCTGGCTCGCCGTATTCCGCCTCACCCGCACCAGCTCGCTCGCTGCACTGATCGCCCTGCCGCTCTGCCTGCCGCTGCTGGCCTGGCAGCAACCCGGGGCGCTGTTGCCGATGAGCCTGCTGGCGGTGCTGATCGTCTGGCGCCATCGCAGCAACCTGCGTGCGCTGCGTGCCGGCCAGGAACGCCATTTCTGATTTTCGACTGACTATAGATGGCGGCCATGCCCAGCGCCTCCATCAGATCGCCGGCAGCAACTCCATTGGCCAGCGCGCCTGCACGCCGATCGCCGGGCCGTCATGTTGCCCGGCCAGCAGCCGCTGGCAGCCGGCGTAGGCAATCATTGCGCCGTTGTCGGTACAAAAACGCGGGCGAGCGTAGAACACCTGGCCGTTCAGCTCGCCGAGCATCTTTTCCAGCGCCTGGCGCAACGCATGATTGGCACTGACGCCGCCGGCAATCACCAGCGATTTCAGCCCGGTCTGCTTCAGCGCGCGGCGGCACTTGATCGTCAGCGTTTCGACGACCGCCTGCTGAAACGCCAGCGCGATGTCACAACGAGTCTGCTCGGACTCGTCGCCAGCGCCACGACACTGCTGCCAGGTATTGAGGGTGAAGGTCTTGAGCCCACTGAAGCTGAAATCCAGCCCGGGGCGATCAGTCATCGGCCGAGGAAAGACGAAGCGCCCCGGCGTGCCCTGCTCCGCCAGTCGGGCGATCTCAGGACCACCCGGATAGCGCAGCCCCATCAGCTTGGCCGTCTTGTCGAAGGCCTCACCGGCGGCATCATCCACCGACTCACCGAGCAGCTCGTAGCGACCGATACCGTCGACGCGCACCAGCTGGGTGTGCCCGCCGGATACCAACAGCGCGACGAACGGAAACGCCGGGGTCTGCTCCTCCAGCATTGGCGCCAGCAGATGGCCTTCCATATGATGCACGCCCACGGCCGGTACGCCCCAAGCCAGCGCCAGCGCCTGCGCGCAGGACGCGCCGACCAGCAGCGCGCCGACCAGTCCCGGTCCTGCGGTATAGGCCACCGCATCGATCTGCGCAGCCTCGCGGCCCGCCTCGGCAAGCACCTGGCGGATCAATGGCAGCATGCGCTTGACGTGATCACGCGAGGCCAGCTCCGGTACCACGCCGCCGTAGACGCGGTGCAGATCGATCTGGCTGAACAACGCATCGGCCAGCAGGCCCTGCTCGCTGTCGTATAGCGCGACCCCGGTCTCGTCGCAGGATGTTTCCAGCCCCAGCACCAGCATGGGTTCAACCTTCCACGGAGGCGAATGAAGCCGTGCATATTAATCGCCACGGCCGGCGACCGACCAGCGCTTTTCGCTCGCAGGCTTTGCATTCTCGGCGTTCCGGGGTTAACATCCGCAACCCTTAAAACCAGCGTGCTTGCGAGTCATTTGCCGAAGCGCGTTGCCACCGGTAATCAAGTGAAGGTACGTCCTGGATGCCCGCTGTCAAAGTTAAAGAGAATGAACCCTTCGACGTAGCCCTGCGTCGCTTCAAGCGCTCGTGCGAAAAAGCCGGCGTGCTGGCCGAAGTCCGTTCGCGCGAGTTCTACGAGAAGCCGACTGCAGAGCGCAAGCGCAAGGCTGCCGCCGCAGTCAAGCGTCACGCCAAGAAAGTGCAGCGCGAGCAGCGCCGCAGCGTTCGCCTGTACTGATCCCGTACAGCTGACGCAGCATAAAGCCCGGCCTAGGCCGGGCTTTGCATTGAACAAGACTCCGCTTCGCCAGCCGGCGAATGATCGGAGTTTTTGTCATTTCCGGGTCGAACATCACGAGCGCACCCCGAGACTGCTATGGCCGGCCTGATTCCGCAATCCTTCATCGATGACCTGCTCAATCGCTCCGACATCGTCGAAGTGATCGGCTCGCGCATCCAATTGAAGAAAGCCGGCAAGAATTACACCGCGCGCTGCCCGTTCCATAACGAGAAGACGCCGTCCTTCAGCGTCAGCCCGGACAAGCAGTTCTACTACTGCTTCGGCTGCGGCGCCGGCGGCAACGCGCTGGGCTTCATCATGGACCACGATCACCTGGACTTCCCCCAGGCGGTCGAAGACCTGGCCCACCGCGCCGGCCTGGAAGTCCCGCACGAGGACAGCGGGCGCAGCCACAAGCCACGTCAGCCGGTCGATTCGCCGCTCTACCCGCTTCTCGCCGCCGCATCCGACTACTATCGCCAGGCCCTGAAAAGCCACCCTGCACGCAAAGCGGCGGTGGAGTACCTCAAGGGCCGCGGCCTATCTGGCGTGATCGCCCGCGACTTCGGTTTGGGTTTCGCCCCGCCGGGCTGGGACAATCTGCTCAAGCACCTGAGCGGCGATGCGCTGCAGCAAAAAGCCATGATCGACGCGGGCCTGCTGATCGAGAATGCCGATAACGGCAAGCGCTACGACCGCTTTCGCGACCGCGTGATGTTTCCCATCCGCGACAGCCGCGGCCGGGTGATCGCCTTCGGCGGTCGAGTCCTGGGCGACGACAAGCCCAAGTATCTGAACTCGCCGGAAACCCCGGTCTTCCACAAGGGACAGGAGCTCTACGGCCTGTTCGAGGCACGGCAGAGCAATCGCAACCTCGACGAAATCATGGTGGTCGAGGGTTACATGGACGTGATCGCGCTTGCCCAGCAGGGGCTGCGCAACGCCGTGGCGACTCTTGGCACCGCCACCAGCGAGGAGCATCTCAAGCGCCTGTTCCGCCTCGTGCCCAGCGTATTATTCTGCTTCGATGGCGACTCTGCCGGACGCAAGGCGGCGTGGCGCGCCCTGGAGGCGACCCTGCCGAGCCTGCAGGATGGCCGTCGCGCACGCTTCCTGTTCCTGCCCGAAGGCGAGGACCCGGACAGCCTCGTACGCGCCGAAGGCACCGATGCCTTTCGTGCCCGAATCAACCAACAGGCCCAGCCGCTGGCGGACTACTTCTTCCAACAGCTGAGCGAAGAAGCCGACCCACGATCGCTCGAGGGTAAGGCCCACCTCGCCACACTGGCGGCGCCGCTTATCGAAAAAATACCCGGCACCAATCTGCGCACCCTCATGCGCCAGCGCTTGGCGGAGCTGACTGGACTGACCGGCGAAGCGCTGCAAACCATGGCGGCGCCGGTGACGGATGCGAATCCCACCGCCACGCCCTACGACGACAGTCTCTATTACGACACCAGCACCGGCGAGCACGAGAACTACTTTGCCCCGGACTCCGGCCAGCCCTCCCTCGCGCCGAAGAAGCCGACGAAGGAATGGAAAAAGGACTGGAAAAAACCGGGACAGCGACCAGACTTCAAGCCACGCGGACCGCGCATACCAACCACGGTCGAGCCACCGGCTCTGACCACCCTGCGCACGCTACTGCATCACCCGGAACTGGCACAGAAGGTCGAGGATGCCAGCCACTTCGCTGCGGAAGACGACACCTATGCCCAACTGCTGGTGGCTCTGCTCGGCACACTGCAGAAGAATCCGCGGCTGCGCAGCCTGCAACTGATCGCTCGCTGGCACGGCACCGATCAGGGTCGACTTTTACGTGCACTTGCCGAGAAAGAATGGCTGATATCGGCCGATAACCTTGAACAACAGTTTTTCGACACCATTAACACCCTTGCCGCCAGACAGCGCGAACGCAGCCTCGAACTGCTGTTGCGCAAGGCCCGCCAGGGCGCACTCAGCACCGAGGAAAAAGACCAGCTGCGTCACCTCCTGAGTCGCGACAGCACACCCGCAACAACGACCTCAACTGGCGCGTGAGGTCTTAGCTCGGCTATAATGCTCAGCTTGTTTTCAGCCCGCCAGAACCTTCAGTGGATAGGGTTATATGTCCGGAAAAGCGCAACAGCAGTCCCGCCTCAAAGAGTTGATCCAGCGTGGCCGTGAGCAGGGTTACCTGACTTACGCAGAGGTCAACGACCACCTGCCGGAGGATATTTCCGATCCGGAACAGGTGGAAGACATCATTCGTATGATCAACGACATGGGCATCAACGTATTCGAGGTTGCCCCGGATGCCGATGCTCTGTTGTTGGCCGAAGCCGACACCGACGAAGCCGCCGCCGAAGAAGCTGCTGCTGCGCTTGCCGCAGTGGAAACCGATATCGGCCGCACCACCGACCCAGTGCGCATGTACATGCGCGAGATGGGTACCGTCGAATTGCTGACCCGCGAAGGCGAGATCGAAATCGCCAAGCGTATCGAGGAAGGCATTCGCGAGGTGATGAGCGCCATCGCCCATTTCCCCGGCACCGTCGACGGCATCCTCGCCGATTACGAGCGCGTGACGAATGAAGGCGGTCGCCTTTCGGACATCCTCAGCGGCTACATCGATCCTGACGACGACGGCGCCGCCGGTGCACCTCAGGAAGTCGAACCCGTCGCTCCGCAGGTCGCAGCCAAGCCGGTTGCCGACGACAAGGACGATGACGAGGAAGAAGAGTCTGACAGCGAAGAGGAAGAGGGCGATGGCGGCCCCGACCCGGAAGTCGCCCGCGCGCGCTTCGGCGCCGTGGCCGAGCAGCTGGAAAAAGCCAAGAAAGCGCTGAAGAAGCACGGACGTGCCAGCCAGCACGCCATCGACGAGCTCGAGGCGCTGGCCATCCTGTTCATGCCGATCAAGCTCGTGCCCAAGCAGTACGACGCCCTGGTCGAACGCGTTCGTGATGCGCTGAACCAGATTCGTGCTCAAGAGCGTGCCGTCATGCAGCTGTGCGTGCGCGATGCGCGCATGCCGCGCGCCGACTTCCTGCGCCAGTTCCCGAGCAACGAGACCAATCTTGCCTGGGCCGAAGAACTGGCCGCGGGCAAGAGCAAGTACGCCGAAGCGATCGGCGCCCGCAAGGAAGACATCCAGCGCTGCCAGCAGAAGCTGATCGAGCTGGAACAGGAATGTGAGCTGGCGATTGCCGACATCAAGGACATCAACCGCCGCATGTCGATCGGCGAGGCCAAGGCCCGCCGTGCGAAGAAGGAAATGGTCGAGGCCAACCTGCGCCTGGTCATCTCCATCGCCAAGAAGTACACCAACCGCGGCCTGCAGTTCCTCGACCTGATCCAAGAAGGCAACATCGGCCTGATGAAGGCGGTGGACAAATTCGAATACCGTCGCGGTTATAAGTTCTCGACCTACGCTACCTGGTGGATTCGCCAGGCGATCACCCGCTCGATCGCCGACCAGGCGCGCACCATCCGCATCCCGGTGCACATGATCGAGACGATCAACAAGCTCAACCGCATCTCCCGCCAGATGTTGCAGGAGATGGGCCGCGAACCCACCCCGGAAGAGCTGGGCGAGCGCATGGAAATGCCCGAGGACAAGATCCGCAAGGTCCTGAAGATCGCCAAAGAGCCGATCTCCATGGAAACGCCGATCGGCGACGACGAAGACTCGCATCTGGGCGATTTCATCGAAGACTCCGCCATGCAATCGCCGATCGACGTGGCAACCGTGGAGAGCCTCAAGGAAGCCACCCGCGAAGTTCTCTCCGGCCTCACTGCCCGCGAAGCCAAGGTGCTGCGCATGCGCTTCGGCATCGACATGAACACCGACCACACCCTCGAGGAAGTCGGCAAGCAGTTCGACGTCACCCGCGAGCGTATCCGCCAGATCGAGGCCAAGGCACTGCGCAAGCTACGTCACCCAACACGTAGCGAGCACTTGCGCTCCTTCCTCGACGAGTGAACCTGAACCCCCGGCCCGCCGGGGGTTTTTGCTTTCTGCACCAGCCTCACGGACAGCACCCGTTGCGCGTGGCGCATTAACAACGGCATCGGTATAATCCGCCGCTCCTTCTGGGGGCCTATAGCTCAGTTGGTTAGAGCAGAGGACTCATAATCCTTTGGTCCACGGTTCGAGTCCGTGTGGGCCCACCACCTTCAAAGCCGCGCACAGCGCGGATTTTCGTTTCTGCCCTTCCCCATCCTCATCGCTTCAGCATCCGCCACATGCTGCGGTAGATGAATGCAGCTGCGGCGCCGTTGGCCTCGCCCAAAATAGCTAAATAACCAAAACGCATATAAACAGCAGTATTGGTTTCTGGACTCTCTAAATCGGGGCCACTATCGTGCGCGCGGGGTCGCTGGCGCGGCCTGTCGTTTTCAGGTCACCGCCACGCTTTAAGGATCCCCATGCTTTCGGAATCGCTGCCGCTGCTGTTCGTCTGCGCTCTGCTGGTCTGGGTGCTGGTCGCGTTCGTTCGCGAGACCTGGAGCCCGGATATCGTGGTGGCGATCGCGGTGGCCGTGCTATTGGCGACGCAGCTGCTCAGCCCAGGCGAAGTGCTGAGTGTGCTGTCCAACTCCGCGCCGGTGACCATCGCCTGCATGTTCATTCTCTCCGCCGCGCTGGAGCGCACCGGCTGTATCGATGCGCTGGGCAACTGGCTGGGTGATCTGGTCGGCGACAGCCCCACGCGCGTGCTGGCCGGGCTGATGATCACCGCGCTGGTGGTGTCCGCCTTTCTCAACAACACCCCGGTCGTGGCCATCCTCACGCCGGTGGCGATTGCGTTGGCCAAACGCGCCAGCAGTTCGCCATCGAAGCTGCTCATCCCGCTCTCCTACGCCACGGTGCTCGGCGGCATGCTGACCATGATCGGCACCTCGACCAACATCCTCGTCGACGGAGTCGCGCGCAAGGCCGGCCTGGAACCCTTCGGCATGTTCGAGATCACCCCCGCGGCGCTGGCCTTCTGCGCGGTGGGTTTCGTCTATCTGATGCTGTTCAGCCGGCGTCTGCTGCCGGATCGGGAAACCCTGTCCAAGCAGTTGCGCCCGGATCTGGACCGCACCTTCATGAGCGAGCTGCGGGTGCCGCATACGTCGCCGATGATCGGCAGGACGCTGAGCGAGGCCAATCTCAATGGCGGTAGCGGTCTGCAGGTGCTGCAGGTGAGCCGTGACGATCAGCAGATCAGCCGTCCCGAGCACGATTTCGTCCTGCAGGCCGGCGACCTGCTGGTGCTGCACGGCCAGGTGCGCAACGTGGTCGATCTGCGCGAAAGCGGCCACCTCAGCTTCAACCGTGGCGATGCCTTCGAGACCGTCAGCAGCCAGGACCTGGTGCTGGCCGAGGCCATCGTCGGTCGCGGCTCGCGCTACAGCCACCGACCGATGCGCGATCTCGACCTCAGCGCGCGCTACGGCATCAACGTGCTGGCGGTGCATCGCCAGGATGCCAACGTCAGCGGCAACCTCGACGATTTCGAGCTGCAGTTCGGCGACGTCATGCTGGTCGAAGGCACCCCGGCGCAGATCAAGCGCTTCGCCGACAATGGCGAGCTGATCAGTCTCAACGCCGTGCAGGAGCGCGCCTACCGCCGCGACAAGGCGCCGATTGCCATTCTCGCCACCCTGGCGGTGGTGATTCTGTCCGCCTTCAGCTTCATGCCCATCGAAGGCCTGGCGATCATCGCCGGTGCGGTGGTGCTGGCCACTCGTTGCCTGGATGTCGAGGAGGCTTACAAGGCGGTCGACTGGAAGGTGCTGAGCCTGATTTTCGGCATGCTGGCGATCAGCATCGCGATGGACAAGGTCGGCCTGGTCGATGTGGTGGTGGCCAAGACCATGACTGCGCTGCCCGACGCCAGCCCGCTGCTGATGCTCGGTTTCGTCTACCTGCTGACCACTATCCTTACCGAGATCCTGTCCAACAACGCCGTGGCGGTGCTGGTCACACCGGTGGCCATCGGCATCGCCCAGAGTCTCGGTCTCGATCCACGGCCGTTCGTGGTGGCCGTGATGTTCGCTGCCAGCGTCAGCTTCGCCACGCCCATCGGCTATCAGACCAACACCTTCGTCTACAACGCCGGCGGCTATCGCTTCAGCGACTTCCTGCGCATCGGCATCCCGCTGAATCTGCTGATGGTAGGGGTCGCGATCGTGGTCATCCCGCTGGTGTGGCCGTTGCACGCGGCCTGAACGCTGTGCCGCTAATCCCGTGCCGCTTGCGCTGAGTCATTGATCCCGCGCGCATTCCGTTTCAAGCTCCGGTTCTTCGTCGAACAACAACAGGAGCGCGACATGAAACTGGAAACGCTGGCCATCCACGCCGGTTACAGCCCGGACCCGACCACCAAGGCGGTCGCCGTACCGATCTACCAGACCACGTCCTACGCCTTCGACAATACCCAGCACGGCGCCGACCTGTTCGACCTCAAGGTGCCGGGCAACATCTATACGCGCATCATGAACCCCACCACCGACGTGCTCGAACAGCGCGTCGCCGCGCTGGAAGGCGGGGTTGCCGCGCTGGCGGTGGCGTCGGGGATGGCAGCGATCACCTACGCCATCCAGACCATCGCCGAAGTCGGCGACAACATCGTCTCGGTGGCCAAGCTCTACGGCGGCACCTACAACCTGTTCGCCCATACCCTGCCGCGCCAGGGCATCGAAGTACGCTTCGCCCCCCACGACGACATCGCCGCGCTGGAAGCGCTGATCGACGAGCGCACCAAGGCGGTGTTCTGCGAGTCCATCGGCAACCCGGCCGGCAACATCATCGATATCCAGGCCCTGGCCGACGCCGCGCATCGCCACGGTGTGCCGCTGATCGTCGACAACACCGTCGCCACGCCGGTGCTCTGCCGTCCCTTCGAGCACGGTGCCGATATCGTCGTGCACGCGCTGACCAAATACATGGGCGGCCACGGCACCAGCATCGGCGGCATCGTCGTCGACTCCGGCACGTTTCCCTGGGCGCAGCACAAGGCGCGCTTTCCGCTGCTCAACACACCGGATGTCTCCTACCACGGCGTGACCTACACCGAGGCCTTCGGCCCGGCGGCGTTCATCGGCCGCTGACGTGTGGTGCCGCTGCGCAACATGGGCGCGGCGATCTCGCCGTTCAATTCGTTCCTGATCCTGCAGGGCCTGGAAACCCTGGCGCTGCGCATGGAGCGCCACTGCGAGAATGCGCAGAAGGTCGCCGAGTTCCTGCAGGCCCACCCGCAGGTGGCCTGGGTGAAGTACGCCGGGCTGACCGACCATCCCGAGCACGGCCTGGCGCGCCGCTACATGGGCGGCCGCCCGGCGTCGATTCTCTGCTTCGGGATCGTCGGCGGCATGGAAGCCGGCGCCCGCTTCATCGACGCGTTGAAACTGGTCCTGCGCCTGGTCAACATCGGCGACGCCAAGTCGCTGGCCTGCCACCCGGCGAGCACTACGCACCGCCAGCTCAACGCCGAGGAACTGGCGCGCGCTGGCGTCTCGCAGGACCTGATCCGGCTGTCGATCGGCATCGAGCACATCGACGACATCCTCGCCGACCTCAGCCAGGCGCTCGACGCCGCCCGAGGCTGACCGCCGCCCGCGGCGCGATCCTTGATATCGCGCCGCGCGGCTCCACATTGTTCGGCATACCGCCTGTGGAGCCTCGCCATGACCGACTCGCTGATCATCCCCTGCGCACACTGCGCTGGCCTCAACCGGATTCCCGCCGGCCGTCTGCACGACGCGCCACATTGCGGCCGCTGCAAGGCCGAAGTCCTGCCGGACAAACCCTTCGACCTGCAGCACAGCCAGTTCGCCAGCCAGCTCAAAGGCGATCTGCCGCTATTGGTGGATGTCTGGGCCAGCTGGTGCGGGCCGTGTCGCAGCTTCGCACCGACCTTCACCGAAGCCGCCCGCCAGCTGCAGGGCCGCTGCCGCCTGGCCAAGCTCGATAGTGAAGCCAACCCGCAGCTTTCCACGCAGCTGGGCATTCGTTCGATTCCCAGCCTGCTGCTGTTTCGCAACGGCCGCGAGGTGGCTCGCCAGAGCGGCGCACTGCCGTTGCCGCAGTTGCTGACCTGGCTGCGCCAGCACGGTATCTGACCGCAGGTCCGGAGTGCCTGAACGATCAGGATGGCAACTCGGTCCACCGCACAGACTCATATCTGTCCGGAGACCTCCCCTATGTTCGGCAATACCACCCGCACGTTTGAAGTGAACTACATCTACCAGAACGATCCGCGCGCGCAGATCATCGAGTCGCAGGACGAAAGCCTGTCGAACGCCGCGGCGGCTGCGCACCTGATCCGCCTGCATCATGCCGATGCGGAAAACGGTCTGGTGATGCCTGACGCGGATGCCGCAGGCGAGGAACTGCTCAAGCAAGCCGAGATTCTCGGCATCACCGATATCCGCGTAACCCGGCTGGTGCACGAGCACGCGCCGGGCACCACGCCGGGCCATCATCAGCAGCCCTGATACGCCTGCCGCCGCGTCAGTAGAAATACCAGCGCAGCTGCACCTGAAACTCCGTTTCCGGCTCGGCGCGGTGGCTGAAGCTGCGCTCAAGGCCCACCCGCAGGCCGGCGGTGTCGCGTACCTCGAACTGCTGAGCGAGGCTGATCCGCCGCCGCACCTCGCCGTTGTGAAAGTAGTCACCGCGCGCCTCCAGCAGCAAGTTACCGGCGCCGTTGCGCCAGAGCAGCCCACTGTCGAAGCCCGCTGCCGGACTGATCACCGCGCCGAATTCCGGGTGGTGCTCCAGGCGTGCCGTCGCCATGGCGAAACCGAGCAGGTCCTCGTGCAGTTGCCAGGTAAAGCCGCCGCCACCATTCAGATGGCCGACCAGCCGATCGTCGCCGTCGCCCTCGGCGATCCGCTCCAGCCCCGCCGCGATCTGCCACGACCACGGCCGCAGCAGCGGCGTGAGTGGCGTCAGCGAACGGATTCCAGCGAGGTCCAGCCGCTGCAGCTTCCAGTGGTTGCCCTCGTACTGCCGCAGACGCAGCTGGGCGATCTCGATCTGTGCGCCGAGCGGGAAGCCTTCCAGGTTGTCGATCAGGTCGTGATAGGCCATGCGCAGCCCATATTCGGCAAAGGCCCGCTCATCGCGGCTGCCGACGCCGAACTGCAGGGTGCGCGATTCATGGCCGTTTTCCGGCAGCACCGGGCGCTCGACGCTCAGGCGCGGCGGCGGGTTGCGATTGATCGCCTGCAGCAGACGATAACTGTGCGCGGCATTCGCCGGATCGCGCTCCTCACCAGTCACCCGGTAGCGCACCAGACGATAGGCACCGTCCTGAATCAGTGCCCGTCGCTCGCTCGGCAGCGCCTGGAAATCGTCGCGTTCGAGCTGCTGGGGATCGTCGGCCAACTGGCGTACCCAGCGCAGCTCCTCGCTCTCGAGCGGTGCGGTACGGGCCAGCAGTTCACGCTCGCGCGACGGCCGATAGTCGATGTCGGCGACCAGCCCGGCGTCGATCACCGCGCGCACGGTATCGGCCGGAATCGCGGTCAGCGGGAACTGTTCAGTCAGTTTCAGGCCGGGCCGGGCGACCTCCAGCAGCTCAAGCAGACGGTAGGAACAGTTTTCGTCGAAGAAGAAGTAGTCGAAGCGGATCTGCTTGAGCTCCCAGACATGCTCGAGCATCCGCCCCGTTTCATCCGGCGTCAGATTCAACCGGTACTCCCACAGATCGCGATTCTCCAGGCGGCTGTATTCACCGATCTTCTCGCGGTAGGGCAAGAGCGAGAAAAGCCCCGGATAACCGCCCATCAGGCCCTTCCATGCGTAGAGGACGCTGTTATCCATCCCCTCGATGTAGGCGCCGAAGTTGAGTGCCGAACTCAGCAGCGGACTGCCTTGGGTATCGATATCGGCCTGGTCGATGCGCAGCAGGGTGTGGCCGAACATCGACGACGGGCTGTTGAGATAGGCCGCCGGAAAGACCAGCACGGTACTGTGCGGCGCGACGTCGGCGTACCAGGTGCGAAACTCCTTGCACTCGACGGTCGGCAGGTCGGTGAGGCTCAGCCGCTCGCGCAACCAGCGCGTGCGCGCCGGGAAAACACACTGGGGGTGACGGTCGCCGGCGCTCGCCGGCGCGTAGAGCGCGGCAAGGGTCGCCGCCAGCTCGGCAGCAGGATCATGTTCACCGCCGTCGGCCAGGAAGAAATCGTCGTCATCGACATAGCTGCGCCAACCGCCCAGCTTGCCGCTCTCGTAATGTCCGAGCGAGTGCCAGTAGGGCTCGTCGGCCAGCGATCGCAGCGTGGAATCGTCAGGTGGGGCAGACAGCACGAGGGTGCTCGCGCTACAGAGCGCCAGCAGTAGCAGGGGTCGAAGCATATTCGGCCAATGGCAAGCAGATACGAAAGTGCCCGCCGGAGCGGGCACGAGAGAAGGAGCGTGAAACTCAGGCCTGCTCGGCGTACTGAGCCAGGCGAGCGTCCTGCTTGAGCACCGCCAGGGTGGCGGCATGCACCTGCTCGGCGGTCACGTCAGCGGAGCTGAAGATCTCGTCGAAGTGTGCCTGGGTGACGCTGGCGAAATGCGCGCGATCCTCGGGCTTGATGCCGAGGACGACGGCGTAGGTGGTCAGAGCCTCACCTTCGCCCATCGCCATGTCTTCGGACAGCTCGGTCATGATGCTGCCCAGCACGATCATGGACTTGCCGTTGTACTGCAGCGCGCCATCGGTCGAGCAACCGTTGGTGCCGGAGGTCATGCCGAAGGTGGCGTTACCGGAAGTGCCGTTGGTGGTCGAAGCCACCAGGTGGGAGGGCAGGCCGCGCTGGCCTTCGAACAGCATGTTGCCCCAGCCGCAACCTGGGCCACCCGGTGCGGTGGCGAAGGCACTGGCCGATGCGGAGAGGAGCAGGGACGCTAGCAGAATCCGTTTCATGATCGTTCTCTTGTGCGTGAGGGAAAGGCCGGCGCCCTCGCCGGCTGCGGTGTAGCTTTGGCAGAGCGGCGAGCGGTGTCAAGCCAGAAAGCCATTCGCTGCTGAATGGTTCAAGCTAAAGCGGTTGCAGCCACGCATCCACCCCTCGTCGGCGCACACCAAAAGAACAGATACCTGCACAAAATCATGTCAACTTGCCATCACACCATGATAGCTTCCGCGCCGCGCGTCACGGAGCGCGCATGAAAAACAGACAACGTGAAACTCACCCCTATTCTTCTCGCTGGTGCGATCCTGGCTTCCACCGGCTGCGCGAGCGGCCTGAATTCTTATCAGGAATCCGAGCTGCGCCACTTCGAAGCCGCCGGCCTGGCGGTCGAGGAAAAGAGCCCAGCGCTGGGTACCGCGCTGGGTCTGCTTCCCGGCGGCGGTTCGTTCTACGGTCGTGAGTACGGCCTTGGCGTGGTCAATCTGCTGTTCTGGCCGCTTTCCATTCTGTGGGATCCGGTCAGTGGCCACAGCGCCGCGGAAACCATCAACTACCACGCCACCAAGCATCACGTCAGCAAGTTGGAAAATGGCGAGCTGGACAAGCTGGAAGACCAGCTGGCACAGAACCAGATCGACATGACCCAGTTCACCCTGCAGAAGCGCAAGATCGAAGCGAAGTACCGCTACAACTGATCGAGCGCTCCGTGCCGGCCCTCAGCCGGCACGGACTCTCACTGCACGCTAGCGGGCAGCAAGCGCCTCACGCGTGACCAGCTCGATGAAGGCGCGCGTCAGCGGTGACTGCTCCTGACGGCGCTTGACCAGCCAGACGGCGGTGGTCGCGTCCTTGTCCAGCAGGGTACGAAATGCCACGCCGTCGATGCGGATGCGCTGGAACGACGCCGGCAGCACCGAAACCCCCAGTCCCGCAGCGACCAGGCCGATGATGGTCAGCGCCTCGTTCGCCTCCTGGGCGATGCGCGGGTTGAAGCCGGCCTGACGCGCCAGGTTGAGCAACTGGTCGTAGAGCCCGGTGCCGTAGCTGCGCGGAAAGAACACGAATGGCTCGGCGGCCAACTCGGCCAGGCAGATGCCCTCCTCGCTACCGCTCGCCAACGGATGGCCGGCGTGCATCAGCGCCACCAGCGGCTCGCTGAACAGCTCCGTGGTCTGCAGGCCGGCCGGCAGCGCGAACGGGCGGATCATGCCGACCTGCAGCGTCTCATCCTGCACCGCCTCCACCACCTGCTTGCTGGTCATCTCCTGCAGCGCCAGATGCACGGCTGGAAAGGCTTCGCGGAAAGCCAGAATCGCCCGCGGCAGAATCGAGGTGAACGGCGCCGAGGAGGTGAAACCGATCTGCAGCTCGCCGATCTCGCCCTGATTGGCGCGGCGCACCACATCCACCGACTTGTCGACCTGCACCAGCGTGCGGCGGGTTTCCTCGAGAAACAGCCGACCGGCATCGGTCAGCGAAACCCTACGGTTGGTGCGATCGAACAGGCGCACCCCCAGCTCGGCTTCCAACGCCTGGATCTGCTGGCTCAGCGGCGGCTGGGAAATGCGCAGCAGCTCGGCGGCACGGCCGAAGTGCAGCTCCTCGGCCACAGCGACGAAATACCGCAAATGGCGTAGCTCCATGACGACCTCTTTGATTCGCCAATCATATTGATTGGGTCGAATAATATATTGGAAACATTAAACAAAGCTCCCTATCGTTCTCCTTATCAGCCTGCGATCCCGACGCTCAACGAACGTCGAGCGGGTGAACGACAGCGAGAATCGGCGATGAACAGTTTCCAGTGCGCGACCGGCGAGCCGGCTCAACCCGACGCGCAGCCCTCCCCCGACGCCGTGGACCGCGCCGCCTTCACGGAGAAGGGCACACCACGCTTCACCCGCACCGTGCTGGCGCTGTTCGCCGGCGGCTTCGCGACCTTCGCCCTGCTCTACTGCGTGCAACCGCTGATGCCCATGCTGTCGCAGGCGTTCGCCATCAACGCGGCGCAAAGCAGTCTGGTGCTGTCGTCCTCGACCATCACCCTGGCGATCGGCCTGCTGCTCACCGGGCCGATCTCCGATGCCATCGGGCGCAAGCCGGTGATGGTCACCGCGTTGCTGGCCGCCGCGCTGTTCACCCTGCTCAGCGCGGTGATGCCCGGCTGGCATGGCGTGCTGTTGATGCGTGCTCTCGTCGGACTGGCGCTGAGCGGACTGGCGGCGGTGGCGATGACCTATCTGAGTGAGGAGATCGATCCGCGGCACCTCGGCCTGGCGATGGGCCTGTACATCGGCGGCAATGCGATCGGCGGCATGAGCGGCCGGCTGATCAGCGGCGTGCTGGTCGATTACCTGCCGTGGCAGAGCGTACTGGCGGTGATGGGCGGGCTGGCGCTGTTGGCCGCACTGCTGTTCTGGCGCTTTCTGCCCGAATCGCGGCACTTCCGCGCGCGCCCGTTGCGTCCGCGCGGGCTGGTGCAGGGCTACGCCATGCACTTTCGCGATGCCGCCTGCCGTGGTTGTTCCTGCAGGCATTCCTGCTGATGGGCAGCTTCGTCACGCTGTTCAACTACATCGGCTACCGGTTGATCGCCGCGCCGTTCGAGCTCAGCCAGACGCTGGTCGGCCTGCTGGCGGTGGTCTACCTGTCGGGCATCTACAGCTCGGCGCAGGCCGGTGCGCTGGCCGACCGGATCGGCCGGCGCAAGGTGCTCTGGGCGATGATCGTGCTGATGCTGGGCGGACTGGGGCTGACGCTGTTCGATGTACTGGCAGTCATCCTGCCGGGCATGCTGCTGTTCACCTTCGGCTTCTTCGGCGCGCATTCGGTGGCCAGCAGCTGGATTGGCCGCCGCGCCACCCAGGCGCGGGGTCAGGCGTCGTCGCTGTACCTGTTCGGCTATTACCTGGGCTCCAGCATCGCCGGAACGCTGGGCGGGCTGTTCTGGCATGCCGGCGGCTGGATTGGCGTAGGCCTGTTCATCGCCGCCCTGCTGCTGGTCTCGCTGCTGGTCGCGCTGCATCTGGCACGCTTGCCGGCCACGCCGGAAAACCACGCACGCGGATAGCAAAACGCCCCGCATGAGCGGGGCGTTTTGTCGTGCGCCAGGTGCTTAGCGGTGGTACTGCGCCGACAGCTCGTGCACGGCCTCGATGAACGCGCCAGCGTGCGCCGGATCGACTTCCGGGGTGATGCCGTGACCAAGGTTGAACACGTGGCCGTTGCCGTGGCCGAAGCTGGCGAGGATGCGGCCAACCTCGGCACGAATCGCCTCCGGCTTGGCATACAGCACGCTGGGGTCCATGTTGCCCTGCAGCGCGACCTTGTCACCGACCCGCGCACGGGCGCTGCCGATATCGCAGGTCCAGTCCAGCCCGAGCGCCTCGGCACCGGCATCTGCCATCGACTCCAGCCACAGCCCGCCGCCCTTGGTGAAGAGGATCACCGGCACGCGGCGGCCGTCATGCTCGCGGATCAGCCCGTCGACGATTTTCTGCATGTAAGCCAGGGAGAATTCCTGGTAAGCCGCCGCCGACAGGCTGCCGCCCCAGGAGTCGAAGATCTGCACGGCCTGCGCGCCGGCACGAATCTGGCCGTTGAGGTAGGCGGTGACCGATTGCGCCAGCTTGTCGAGCAGCGCGTGCATCGCCGCCGGATCGCTGTAGAGCATCGCCTTGGATTTGCGGAAATCCTTCGACGACCCGCCTTCGACCATGTAGGTCGCCAGGGTCCAGGGGCTGCCGGAGAAGCCGATCAGCGGCACGCGGCCGTTGAGTTCGCGGCGGATGGTGCGCACGGCGTCCATCACGTAACCCAGATCCTTTTCCGGATCGGGGATTGGCAGCGCGTCGATGTCGGCGGCGCTGCTGACCACCTTCTTGAAGCGCGGCCCTTCGCCGGTCTCGAAGTACAGCCCAAGGCCCATCGCATCCGGCACGGTGAGGATGTCGGAGAACAGGATCGCCGCATCCAGCGGATAGCGATCCAACGGCTGCAGGGTCACCTCGCAGGCCAGCTCCGGATTCATGCACAGGCTCATGAAGTCGCCGGCCTTGGCGCGGCTGGCGCGGTATTCCGGCAGGTAGCGGCCGGCCTGGCGCATCATCCACACCGGGGTGACGTCGACAGGCTGCTTGAGCAGGGCACGAAGGAAGCGATCGTTCTTCAAGGTGGTCATGGCGGGGTCCCGGCAAAAAAGTGCCGTGCATTGTCGCAAAGCGGAAAACAAAAGGCACGGCGAGTGCCGTGCCTTTTCCGCGAGCTTGATTCATGTCAGGCGCGGCGCGCCCGGCACGGGCTCAGACGCCGAGGTAATCCATGATCCCTTCGGCGGCCTGCCGGCCTTCGTAGATCGCCGTCACCACCAGGTCGGAACCGCGCACCATGTCGCCACCGGCGAAAATCTTCGGGTTGGCGGTCTGGTGCTTGAACTCACCCTGCGCCGGCGCGACCACGCGGCCCTGGTTGTCGAGCTGCACGCCCTGGGCCTCGAACCACGGTGCCGGACTCGGGCGAAAGCCGAAGGCGATGACCACCGCATCGGCCGGCAGCACCTGCTCGGAACCGGGGATCGGCTCCGGGCTGCGACGACCGCGGGCATCCGGCGCGCCGAGACGGGTCTCGACCACCTTGACGCCTTCGACCCGGTCCTCGCCGACGATGGCGATGGGCTGGCGGTTGAAGAGGAACTTCACGCCCTCCTCCTTGGCATTCTTCACCTCGCGACGCGAACCCGGCATGTTCGCCGCGTCGCGGCGGTAGGCGCAGGTCACGCTCTTGGCGCCCTGACGGATCGAGGTGCGGTTGCAGTCCATCGCGGTGTCACCACCGCCGAGCACCACCACCTTCTTGCCCTTCATGTCGATGAAGTCATCGGCGGACTTCTCGAAACCGAGGTTGCGGTTGACGTTGGCGATGAGGAAATCCAGCGCGTCGTACACGCCGGGCAGGTCCTCGCCGGGGAAGCCACCCTTCATGTACGTGTAGGTGCCCATGCCCATGAATACCGCATCGTATTCGTCGAGCAGCTGCTCGATGCTGACGTCCTTGCCCACCTCGGTATTCAGGCGGAACTCGACGCCCATGCCGCTGAAGATCTCGCGGCGGCGACTGAGCACGGTCTTCTCCAGCTTGAACTCGGGGATGCCGAACGTCAGCAGGCCACCGATTTCCGGATTGCGGTCGAACACCACCGGCGCCACGCCGTTGCGTACCAGCACGTCGGCGCAGCCCAGACCGGCCGGCCCGGCACCGATGATGGCGACGCGCTTGCCGGTCGGCTTGACCTTGGACAGGTCTGGCCGCCAGCCCATCGCGAAGGCGGTATCGGCGATGTACTTCTCCACCGAGCCGATGGTTACCGCACCGAAACCGTCGTTCAGGGTGCAGGCGCCTTCACACAGGCGGTCCTGCGGGCACACGCGGCCGCAGACTTCCGGCAGGGTGTTGGTCTGATGCGCCAGCTCGGCGGCGGCGAGGATGTTGCCCTCGGACACCAGCTTCAGCCAGTTGGGAATGTAGTTGTGGACCGGGCACTTCCACTCGCAATAGGGATTGCCGCAGCCCAGGCAGCGGTGCGCCTGCTCGCAGGCCTGCTGCGGCTTGAAGGGTTCGTAGATCTCGACGAATTCCTTCTTGCGCTGGCGCAGCAGCTTCTTCTTCGGATCCTTGCGCCCGACCTCGATGAACTGGAAGTCGTTATTCAGACGTTCAGTCATTTCAAAACCTCTCACCAGCAGCGGCCAGCCTCAGGCTGCAAACCGCATGACGATCACGGAGCCGCGCCCCACGCCGCTCGGGTCGTGAGGCTCGCGGCCTGAAGCTGCTTGTTATTGCGGGTTGGCCCGAGTGCTCGACAGCAGCGAGGCCAGGTTGGCCGCCTTCGGCTTCACCAGCCAGAAGCGCCGCAGGTAATCGTCGAGATTCTCCAGCAGCTCGGCACCCCACTCGCTCGCGGTTTCGGCGACATACTCGCGCAGCACGCCGTGCAGGTGGCTGCGATAGGCCTCCATCGCTTCGCCGGTGATGCGCTGCAGATTCACCAGCTCGTTGTTGACCCGGTCGATGAAGCTGTTGTCCATATCCAGCACGTAGGCGAAGCCGCCGGTCATGCCGGAACCGAAGTTGTGCCCGGTCTTGCCCAGCACGCAGACGAAGCCGCCGGTCATGTACTCGCAGCAGTGATCGCCGGTGCCTTCCACCACGGCATGCGCGCCGGAGTTGCGCACCGCGAAACGCTCACCGGCTGTACCCGCCGCCAGCAGCTTGCCACCGGTCGCGCCATACAGGCAGGTGTTGCCGATGATGGCGGTGTCCTGCGAGGCATAGGCGCTGTTTTTGGGCGGGGTGACGATCAGTTTGCCGCCGGTCATGCCCTTGCCCACGTAGTCGTTGGCATCGCCTTCGAGATAGAGGTTCAGGCCGCCGGCGTTCCACACGCCGAAGCTCTGCCCCGCCGTGCCCTTGAAGCGGAAGGTGATCGGCGCCGCGGCCATGCCCTGGTTGCCGTGCAGGCGGGCTATTTCACCGGATACCCGTGCGCCGATGGAGCGATCGCAGTTGCAGATTGCCAGTTCGAATTCGCCGCCGCTCTTGGCTTCGATCGCACCCTTGGCGAGTCGCACCATTTCCTCGGCCAGCAGGCCCTGATCGAACGGCGGGTTCTTTTCCACCTCGCAGAACTGTGGTTTATCGGCCGGAATGTTGCTGCTGCCGAGCAACGACGTCAGGTCGATGTTGCCCTGCTTGGCGGTCTCACCGGGCAGGATTTCCAGCAGATCGGTGCGCCCGATCAGCTCGCCGAGACTGCGCACGCCGAGCTTGGCCAGCCACTCGCGAGTTTCCCCGGCAACGAACTGGAAGAAGTTGACCACCATCTCGACGGTGCCGATGAAGTGATCCTTGCGCAGCTGCTCGTTCTGCGTGGCGATGCCGGTGGCGCAGTTGTTCAGGTGGCAGATGCGCAGGTACTTGCAGCCCAGCGCGATCATCGGCGCGGTGCCGAAGCCGAAGCTCTCGGCACCGAGGATCGCCGCCTTGACCACGTCGAGGCCGGTTTTCAGGCCGCCGTCGGTCTGCACCCGCACCTTGCCGCGCAGGTCATTGCCGCGCAGGGTCTGGTGGGTTTCGGCCAGACCCAGTTCCCACGGCGAGCCGGCGTAGCGGATCGAGGTTAGCGGCGAGGCGCCGGTACCGCCGTCATAACCCGAGATGGTGATCAGATCAGCGTAGGCCTTGGCGACGCCGGCGGCGATGGTGCCGACGCCAGGCTCGGCTACCAGCTTGACCGACACCAGCGCGCGCGGATTGACCTGCTTGAGATCGAAGATCAGCTGCGCCAAATCCTCGATGGAATAGATGTCGTGGTGCGGCGGCGGCGAGATCAGCGTCACGCCTGGCACCGCATAGCGCAGCCGCGCGATCAGGCCGTTGACCTTACCGCCGGGCAACTGCCCACCTTCTCCAGGCTTGGCGCCCTGGGCCACTTTGATCTGCAGCACCTCGGCGTTGATCAGGTATTCCGGCGTGACGCCGAAGCGGCCGGTGGCGACCTGCTTGATCTTCGAGCTGCGCTCGGTGCCGTAACGTGCCGGATCCTCGCCACCCTCGCCGGAGTTGGAGCGCGCACCGATACGGTTCATCGCCGCGGCGATCGCCTCGTGCGCCTCTGGCGACAGGGCGCCCAGGGAGATACCGGCGGAATCGAAACGCTTGAGGATCGAATCCAGCGGCTCGACCTCTTCCAGCACCAGCGGCTGCTCCGCCAGTTTGACGCCCAGCAGGTCACGCAGCATCGATACCGGACGCTTGTCGACCAGCGCGCTGTATTCCTTGAAACGGGCGTAGTCGCCCGACTGCACGGCCGCCTGCAGAGCACCGACCACGTCGGGATTGTAGGCGTGGTATTCGCCACCGTGGACGAACTTCAGCAGACCACCTTGCTGGATAGCCTTGCGGTTGTTCCAGGCCTCGTCGGCCAGCGCCTTCTGCTCTGCCTCGAGATCGACGAAACGCGCGCCCTGGATGCGGCTGGCGACGCCGCGGAAGCTGAGCTCAACCACTTCTTCCGCCAGTCCGATCGCCTCGAACAGCTGTGCGCCGCGATAGGACGCGATGGTCGAGATGCCCATCTTCGAAATGATCTTCAGCAGGCCCTTGGAGATGCCCTTGCGGTAGTGCTTGAACACCTCGTACAGATCGCCGAGCACTTCGCCGGTGCGGATCAGGTCGCTGAGCACCTCGTAGGCGAGGAACGGATAGACGGCGGTGGCGCCGAAGCCGATCAGTACGGCGAAATGGTGCGGATCGCGTGCGGTGGCGGTTTCCACGAGGATGTTGCAATCGCAGCGCAGGCCGGTTTCCACCAGGCGATGGTGCACCGCACCAACCGCCAGCGAGGCGTGCATCGGCAACTTGCCCGGCGCGATGTGGCGGTCGCTGAGCACCAGCAGAACCTTGCCCGCGCGCACCGCTTCCTCGGCCTGCTCGGCCAGGTTGCGCACCGCGGCCTCCAGGCCCAGGCTCTCGTCGTAGTTCAGATCGAGGAAATGGCGCTCGAAGCCGGGACGGTCGAGTTCCATGATGGTCCGCCACTTGGCCGGCGAGATCACCGGCGTGGTCAGGATCGCGCGGTTGGCGTGATCGGCGGTTTCCTCGAAGACGTTGCGCTCGGCCCCCAGGCAGGTTTCCAGCGACATGACGATGGCTTCGCGCAGCGGGTCGATCGGCGGGTTGGTGACCTGCGCGAACTGCTGGCGGAAGTAATCGTAGGGTGAACGCACGCGACGCGACAGTACGGCCATCGGCGTATCGTCGCCCATCGAGCCGACCGCCTCCTGACCTTGCTCGGCCAGCGGGCGCAGCACCTGATCACGCTCCTCGAAGGTGACCTGGAACATCTTCATGTACTGCTTGAGCTGGTCGACGTCGTAGACCGCCGAGCCGTGGTCGTTGTCGTCCAGGGTCGACTGGATACGCAGCGCCGTGCCACGCAGCCACTTCTTGTAGGGATGCTGGGCTTTCAGGCGGTTGTCGATGTCGCTGGTATGCAGAATCTGGCCGGTGTGGGTATCGACGGCGAGAATCTGTCCCGGACCGACGCGGCCCTTGGCAATGACATCCTCAGGCTGGTAATCCCATACACCCACCTCAGACGCCAGGGTGATATAGCCATTCTTCGTCGTCACCCAGCGCGCCGGGCGCAAGCCGTTACGGTCCAGCAGGCATACCGCGTGGCGACCATCGGTCAGCACCACGCCGGCCGGGCCGTCCCAGGGCTCCATGTGCATGGAGTTGTATTCGTAGAACGCGCGCAGATCGGCATCCATCGTTTCGACGTTCTGCCACGCCGGCGGAATGATCATGCGCAGGCTGCGGAACAGGTCCATGCCGCCAGTGACCAGCAACTCGAGCATGTTGTCCATGCTTGAGGAGTCGGAACCGGTGCGGTTGATCAGCGGTGCCAGGCTTTCCAGATCCGGCAACAGTTCGTTGGCGAACTTGAGCCGCCGCGCCTGCGCCCAGTTGCGGTTGCCGGTGATGGTGTTGATTTCACCGTTGTGCGCGAGATAGCGGAACGGTTGGGCCAACGGCCAGCGCGGCAGGGTGTTGGTGGAGAAACGCTGGTGGAACACGCAGATCGCGGTCGCCAGGCGCTCATCACCGAGATCCGGATAGAACTGCGCCAGATCGGCCGGCATCATCAGGCCTTTATAGATGATGTCCTTGTCCGACAGACTGCAGACATAGAACTCTCGGTCGGCCAGAGCGACCTCAGCCCGACGGCGGGCGAAGAACAGCTTGATGCCGAAGTCACGCTCGGACAGGCCGGCGCCCGACACGTAGATCTGCTCGATGCGCGGCAGGCGCTCGAGGGCGAGGCGGCCAAGTACGCTGGTGTCCACCGGCACTTCACGCCAGCCGACCAGCGTCAGCCCTTGTGCCGCAACCTCTTCGTTGAGGCGCGCACGCGAAATGTTGGCTTCGCTGGGATCCTGGCTAAGGAAGATCATGCCGACCGCATACTGATCCGGTAGCTCAGTGGCAAAGTGCTCACGGGCCATGGCGCGCAGGAAAGCGTCCGGCTTCTGCATCAGCAAGCCACAGCCGTCACCGGTCTTACCATCGGCATTAATGCCGCCGCGGTGAGTCATGCAAGTGAGCGACGCAATTGCGGTTTTGAGCAGGTGATGGCTTGCCTCGCCCTGCATGTGGGCAATCAGACCGAAGCCGCAGTTATCCTTGAACTCTTCAGGACGAAACAGACCTGCTCTCATAGGCACTCCACCAGCTAAATGCGTTGTAAATCAACCCCTTACTGACGGAGCACAGGAGAGCCCCGTCATTCACGCGGGCGAAAGGGGGAGCAGTTTACAAAGCAACCGTGGAACGACACAATTTTTTTTTGCAAGCCCCAATTCGGTGCATTGCGCACTTTTTTGGGGCATTTTTTCGCTTATTTACGCATCTCCTGCTGAACGCTTCCCAGACTCCGCGCCCATGGCTTACCCGCCTGCAGTTCCGCCGGTAATGCCTTGATCGCCGCAGTGGCTGCGGTGCGGCTGGCGAAGCTGCCATAAGTCACTACGTAGAGCGGCTTGCCCTGGTGCTGCTTGATGAAATAACGGTAGCCAGCACCATGCTTGGCTATCACCGCCTGCGCACTCTTCTCGCTGCGCGTTCCGAGAATCTGCAGCAGATAGTTGCCGCCAGGTTGGCTGGCGTACCAGTTTCCTCCAGCCGCGTTCGTTGCCGGCTTCGCCGAGGCCGCCGGTTTAGGAGCCGGGGTGGGCGCGGGCGCTCTAACTGGAGAAGTCACCGTTGGTGCCGGCGCTGGTGCTGGTGCTGGTACAGGCTCGCGCGCCGTCTCGGCCGGAGGCAGTGCCGCTGGCTCCATCAGCCGGGGTGAATCGACATCACTCTGCATGCCGCTCGGCCCATCCTCTTGCTCGCCTCCGGCCGCCGCGGCCAATGGCTCACGAATTACCGGCTGGGCATCCGCCGTCAGCGGCAGCGCCGCCGGCCGATCAGCACCATCGAACTCGATTGCGGCCTCACCGGTCGCTGGCGATTCGGCCGAGGCGCCGCCACCCAGCGGAAGCGCCGTGCTGCTCGGTGCCGCCGCATCCTGCTCGCCCGCGCCACGAAACAGCAGCGCCAGCCCAACGACGACCAGCACGGCGAGCACTGCCAGGAGGTGTTTTCTCGGAACAGGCAGGGAAAAACCGCCAGCGCGAGAGCGCTTCCTTTTCACCTGCATACCTTCGATCAGTTCCTCTCGCGCAACCTCGTTGATTGCACCAGGCCATCCACCAGCCAGCTCATGAATGCGCGCGATCTGCTCCCCGCTCAGGCACTCCAGACCAGCGCCCGCACCCTCCAGACGCTGAGCAAGGTATTCGCGCGTTTCGTCCTCTTCGTAAGGCTGCAGAGCAATGACGTGATAGCGCTCACCGGGTCCGTCGCTGAGCGCCTCCAGCCGCCCAACCAGCGCCGACTCGCCAAACAGAAACACGTGCGGTCGTGCCTCCGGGCTGCCTGCGGCGAAGCGCAACAGCGTCTCGATTGCCGCACCGGTCAGGCGCTCGGCATCATCGACCAGCAGGTACACCTCCTGACCAGTGAGCGCCAACTGGACGATCTGCGCCATCACCGCGTCGAAATCGCTCCGCTGCACGTTCAGCGCCTGAGCCACCTGCTGCAGTATGGCGGCAGCATCTGCGGTTTCCTGCGGCGTGATCACTACGCTTTGCACGGACTGCTTGTTGCTGCTGGCGACCAGCGCCTGACGCAGCAGCGTCTTGCCGCTCCCCTGCGGGCCGGTTACCACCAACAGCAGCTGGCTGTATCGTGCCAGGTGATGAAGCTGCCCCAGCACCGGCTTGCGCTGAGCGGGAAAGAATTTGAAACCCGGGACACGGGCGGCAAAAGGATCATGACTGAACCCGTAATGGTTCAGAAACGAGTCGTCCGCAGACAAACTAGTCATGGAAATTTCTTACGCTCCTAAATGTTGCGTCAGCGCCCCATAGTCGACGCGCAATGTATCTTCCAGCGCCTCACGGGGAAAATCGCCGGTCACGACGGCCTCACCGAGCTTCTTGAGCAGCACCAGCCGCAGCTTGCCGTCGAGAACCTTCTTGTCGACCGCCATGTGCCGCAGAAAATCCGACGCCGCCATATCCTGCGGCGGCACGACCGGCAAACCTGCGCGCACCAGCAGGCGGATCGCCCGGTCACGCTCGGCGGTTTCGATCCAGCCCAGCTGGCGCGACATCTCCAGCGCCATTACCGTGCCCGCCGAAACCGCCTCACCATGCAGCCAGGCACCATAGCCCTGATGTGTCTCGATGGCGTGCCCGAAGGTATGCCCCAGATTCAAGGTGGCGCGGACCCCCGACTCCCTCTCATCCGCTCCCACCACCCGAGCCTTGGCAGCACAGGAACGGTAGATGGCCTCGCTCAATGTCTTCGGCTCCAGCGCACGCAGGCTTTCGATATGAGCTTCCAACCATCCGAGGAAAGGCGCATCGCAGATCAGGCCGTACTTGATCACTTCCGCGAGTCCGGCCGAAAGCTCACGAGCCGGCAAAGTACCTAGCGTAGTCGTATCGATGATCACGGCGCGTGGTTGGTAGAACGCACCGATCATGTTCTTACCCAGCGGATGATTGATCCCGGTCTTGCCGCCGACCGAAGAGTCGACCTGCGATAACAAGGTCGTCGGCACTTGGATGAAATCGACGCCCCGCTGGTAGCTGGCCGCGGCATAGCCGGCCATATCACCTATCACACCGCCGCCCAGCGCGATGATCGTGGTGCTGCGATCAAGCCGCGCGCCGAGCAGACCATCGAAGATCAGCTGCAGCGTCTGCCAGTTCTTATGGGCTTCGCCATCGGGAAGGATGATCGGCGTGACCGAGAAAGCGCTCAACGAACGCGTCAGTTGATCCAGATACAACGGCGCAACGGTCTCGTTGGTGACGATCGCCACCTGCCTGCCGCGGATTCGAGCGGATATCAAATCGGCATGATCCAGCAGGTGCTCGCCAATTTGTATCGGATAACTGCGCTCGCCGAGATCGACCTGAAGTGTCTGCATGAGGCCTCCAAAAAAGGAGGCTAGGATAGCGCAGTTCCGTCACGGCTTTCACGGTGCCGGAGCGCCTGGAGCCGCTCGAGAATTTCCATCACCACAAGTCGTGGCGGACGCTCATCGGTTTCCACCACGATGTCGGCGATCTCTCGATAAAGCGGATCGCGAACGGCCATGAGTGTCTCCAACACAGCCCGTGGATCTGCGGCCTGCAGGAGCGGACGATTACGATCCCTGGAGGTTCGCTCCAGCTGCTGATCCACGGAGGTGCACAGATAAACAACCTGCCCGCCGGAGCGCAATGCGCGACGATTGTCTTCCCGCAACACAGCGCCCCCGCCCGTCGCCAGCACTACCCCGTTCAACAGGCAAAGGTCAGCGATCGCCGCATGCTCGCGCTCACGGAAGCCGCCCTCACCCTCCACATCGAAGATCAGGGGAATACTGGCACCAGTTCGCTGCTCGATCTCCTTATCCGAGTCCTTGAACGGCAAGCGCAACTCTTTGGCAAGCAAACGCCCGATGGTGCTCTTGCCAGCTCCCATCGGGCCTACGAGGATCAGATTCTGCACCCAGTTAACGACTCACAGCTACGGCGGTATTGTTAACTATACGCGGAGTAAGGAACACCAACAGCTCCGATTTCTCCTCCGTAACAGTATCGCGACGGAACAGGCGACCGAGGAACGGTAGGTCACCCAGTAAGGGCACCTTGTCGACTGACCGACTCTGGGTGTTTGAGAAAACACCACCGATCACAATGGTTTCACCATCGTTGACCAATACTTTGGCATTTACCTCGTTCTTATTGATAGGCGGAACATCATTGAGCGCGTTTGCAAAATCGGGGGCATCCTTGGTGACCTTTACCTCCATGATAATGCGGTTGTCGGGCGTAATTTGCGGGGTCACCTCCAGCGACAGCACCGCCTCCTTGAACGACGTACTGGTCGCTCCGCTAGAGCTGGCTTCCTGATAGGGGATTTCAGATCCTTTGAGAATCTTCGCCGTCTCTTTGTCGGAGGTCACTACCTTGGGCTGGGAAACGATTTCACCATTACCCGACTTTTCCATGGCCGAAAGCTCGAGATCAAGGATCAGATTGTCGGTCACATAGCCGATACCAATGCCTGCGGTACGGTTAGTAACCCCCAAATCGACGAATGGGTAGTTGCCGTTACTATCTTCGCCAGCGTCGCCACCCTCATCACCGAAGTCGTCGCTACCGTATACGGCGCCGCGGCCGTTAGCGAATATCTGGGTACCACCCCAGCGGACCCCCAGACTCTTGTCGTAATCCACGTTAGCTTCAACAATTCGCGCCTCGATCATCACCTGACGAACCGGAATATCCAACTGCGCAACGATACGCCGCAATTCGTCCAGCCGATCCTGCGTCTGATAAGCAATGATATTGTTGGTTCGATCATCAACGGCAATGGAGCCACGCTCGTCCACCTGACCGTCGGTGTTGGTCACTGATTGGAAGAGCTTGGCAATGTCGGCTGCCTTGGCGTAGTTGACCTGTACCACCTCCCGACGCAGCGGAGCGAGCTCGGCAATCTGCCGCTGCGATTCGAGTTCCTGGCGTTCGCGCGCAGCAATCTCGTCAGCGGGCGCGACCAACAGCACATTACCAACCTGACGCTTGTCCAACCCTTTGGTCTTGAGGACAAGATCAAGAGCCTGGTCCCACGGCACATTCTGCAGGCGCAGGGTGATATTTCCCTGCACCGTATCGCTGGCGACCAGATTGAGATCGGTGAAGTCTGCAATCAATTGCAGTACGGAGCGAACATCGATGTCCTGGAAGTTGAGGGACAACTTCTCGCCCGAATAGGCAAAGCGCTCCGCCTTGCGTTTCTGCGCCTCATCTTCGGTCAGCGGTTTGATGCTAATCGTCAGCTTGTCGTCGGTCTGATAGGCCAGATAGTCGTAGCGACCTGTAGGCTCAATGGCGATAGCTGCACCACCACCCTGTGCGGTGGCATCGACAAACTTCACTGGAGTAGCGAAATCCTGCACATCCAGACGAACCCGCAGAGACTCGGGCAACTGAGTCTTGGCAAACGAAACGCGGATTTTCCCACTCTGCTCTTCGATATTCGAACTGATCGAAGGGTCGGAAAGCGTGATGATCACATTGCCAGCGCCATCCTCACCGCGCCGAAAATCAATGTTGTTAATCGCCTTGCTCGTTAGCAGCGGCTTAGAAGGCGCCGGCGTAGCTACAGGGGCGGCGACGGTGGAATTGGATACGGCAACCGGTGCCGAGGAGTCGCCAAGCACAACGAACAGGTTGCTACCCTCAATGCGCGTCGAGTACGGCACCAGGGTGGTCAGATTGACGATCAGACGGGTACGTCCTTGCGCCTCGACAACCGTGACGCTGCGAGCATTACCTACCCCCAATTCACGATTCTTCACACCCAGCTTGTTGGACACGCCGGGCAAATCCAGGGCAATGCGCGCCGGCTGCTCCAGCGTATAGCCATGCGGCTTATTCACCGGCTCGTCGAACGCCAACTTGAGCTCGACACGATCACCGGGAAGCGCCGCAACATCCAAGGCGTTGAGGTTGGCAGCCAGCAGAGCCGGGGCGGCCAGGAACGCCAACAATGCGACACCAAAGCGCGAGACGGTGCTATTCATAGAGTTCTTCCGTTGTGCAGACCGGTATAGGTTTTCCATTCTTGTTGCCCCGCGCTCAGGTGCGCTCTTTCAAATTCAAACTGCGCGGGCGCTCTAGCCACCCACCCTCACCATCCGGAACTATCTCCAGCACCTCGACTTCGGCATCGGTGATATCGACGATGCGACCGTGGTTTCGTCCCAAGTAATCGCCGACCTTGACGCGATGAACACCGTCCCCTCCCTTAACTAAGGCGAAGCGGCCGTCACCGTTAGCCAATGTTCCAACCATGACGAAATTTTCGATATTGAAACCTTCGAGGAACTGTTTGATCCGGGTTTCGTCTGGACGAATATCCTTGGATCCCTTCTCCCGCTGCGCCAGGTCTATTTTCACCGGTGGCTGGAAAGGATGACGCAAGGCGGCTGCGCTATAGGTGAAGGCCTCGTATGGAACAAAGGCTGGAAGAGGCTCGATCGAGCCCTTCGGCCGGGCTCGCACTTCGTCGAGATACTGCTGCAAATCGGAAAAATCGGATCCGCCGCCACAACCTGCCAGCAATATCAGACCCAAGCCCAATACGGCGAAACGGGCTCTTTTCATTTTTGCAGCCCCTTGTCGTTATAGCGATAAGTCTTGGCCAAAATACTCATGCGCAACTTGTTGGAGGTATCCGCTTTTTCGGTCTTGATCTCAAAGTCATGCAACGTGACGATACGCGGCAAACTTGCAACACCGCTCACAAACGTCGCCAAATCGTGATAGCCGCCCACCACTTTTATCTGTATGGGAAGTTCTATATAGAACTGCTGAACAACTTCCGGCTGAAGCTTTATCTCCTCGAACTCCAGCCCACTTCCCAATCCGGTGCGAGTGATATCTTCGAGCAGACCGGGAACTTCCGTATCGCTAGGCAGTTGACGCAACAGCGCACCGAAGGAAGTTTCCATTTCAGCCATTTGTTCTCGGTACGCTTCTAGGTTCGCCGCCTGGAACGCCTTCGTCGAGAACTGCTGTTTCAGCGTTTCCTCTTGAGCCTGCTGCTGTTCAAGATTCGTCTGCAGGTCTTTCAAATGAAAGTAGTAACCCAGCGCAAGTACGACTAACAGCAGGAGTACCGAAGCAATGGCCTTAACTGGCCCGGGCCAGGAGCCGAGGTTGTTGAGATCCAGCTCTGCCAGATCGACCTTGCGCAGACTTTCCAGCGAATCGGCCAGACTCATGGCTTGCCTCCTTCCATGGCGACGCCAGGTTGCGTCTGTTGCACCGTAAGCTGGAACACGTTTTCCTGATCCACCGCTCCCGCCGTGACTGCCTTGACCTCAGTGAGATTCGGCGCATCAAGCCAATCTGAACCATCGAGGTTACGCATCAGGTTGGAAACCCGATTATTCGATTCCGCGGCGCCAACGATGGCGATGTTCTTACCGGTCATCTTCAAGCCGGTGAAATAGACGCCATCGGGCAAGGTGCGCACCAACTGGTCGAACACACGACCAATAACCGGTCGATTGCCTTGTAGATCCTGAATGATCTTCATACGCTCCAGAAGCTGCTGGCGCCGCTCCTTCAGCTCTCTGATCTCCTTGATACGCGCATCGAGCACAGCAATCTCCTTACGCACGAAGTCGTTACGCGCGTTCTGGTACTCGATAGCACCTTGAAAGTAACGATCGCCAAGGAAGACAAGTCCGCCCGCGAGCAGAAGCACACCAGCCAGCGTCGCCAGAAAGCGCTGCTTACGCTCCTCGCGCAGCTGCTCGCGCCAAGGAAGCAGGTTGATACGTGCCATCAGTCGAAACTCCTCATCGCCAAGCCACACGCAATCATCAGCGCCGGTGCATCACTGGCCAGCGCACCAGCGTTGACCTTGTTACTCAGCGACAATCGGCAAAGGGATTGGCGACTAGAGTCTGCGTACCGATCTTCTGCTGGATCAGACGATCGAGTCCCGGTAACGACGCCGTGCCACCGGCCAGCAGAATGTAATCCACATCGTGGAATTGCCCGGCGGCGAAGAAGAACTGCAGCGAACGCGAGACCTGCTGCACCACTGCCTCTTTGAACGGCTGCAACACCTCGCTGTCATAGTCATCTGGAAGACCGCCCTGTTTCTTGGCCAAACCAGCTTCCTCTACGGACAAACCATAACGCCGCTGAATCTCTTCGGTCAGCTGGCGGCCGCCGAATAGCTGTTCGCGCGTATAGATGGTGCGTCCGTTGTGCAACACGCTCAGCGTCGTCATGGTGGCGCCGATATCAACGACAGCCACCGTCAGCTCGCCCTGCGCACCTGCCAACATCGGAGCAAGCAGGCCATAGGAGCGCTCCAGCGCATAGGCCTCGACATCCACGACCTTGGCAGTGAGGCCCGCCAGTGCGAGGGCGGCCTCACGAATTTCGACGTTTTCTTTGCGACAGGCTGCCAGCAGTACCTCTACACGTCCGGGTGTACGCGCGGCAGGTCCCTGTACGTCGAAGTCGATGGCAACCTCTTCAAGGGGATAAGGGATGTACTGATCCGCCTCGATCTTGAGCTGATTCTCCAACTCATCGTCCGAGAGGCCGGACTCCATCTCGATGCTCTTGGTGATAACTGCCGAGCCAGACACGGCAACCGCCGCCTGCTTGCCATTCACCTTGGCCCTGGCGACAACACGCTGCAGCGCCTGACCGACACCTTCGAGCTCGACGATATTCTTCTCGACGACGGCATTCGGCGGTAGCGGCTCAACGGCGTAAGCCTCCACCCGATAGCGATTACCCGAGCGGCTCAATTCGAGGAGCTTGACGGATGTCGAACTAATATCGATCCCAAGTAGCGTGTTCGCTTTCTTCGTGAAGAGCCCTAGCACGACCAATTTCCTATTTTATCCGCGACTTACGGATTAATTATGGTTATCCACATTAGATTACAGCCTTGACAGAAGCGCAAATGGCTAGCCGACAAAAAAACCGCTTATAATGTGACCGGTTTTTCCCTTTCAGCATCGCCTGCGGCGCCCTCCTATATTCCGGATTTCAAGAACCCCGATGCGCTTTCTGAAGTTTCTCTTCTGGTCTTGCTTTGCACTTTTTTGCGCATTTGCGCTCAGCCTCAGCGGTGCCTTTCTCTATCTGAGTCCGAACCTGCCGTCCGTGGATTCGCTACGCAGCATTCAGCTGCAGATCCCGCTGCGGGTCTACAGCGCCGATAACAAGCTCATCGCGGAGTTCGGCGAAATGCGTCGTTCTCCTGTTCGCTTCGAGGAGATTCCCAGCGACTTTATCCAGGCTCTGCTGGCCGCCGAAGACGACAATTTCGCAAATCATTATGGCGTCGACGTCACCGGCCTGCTGCGCGCTGCCGCGCAATTATTGAAAAGCGGACACATTCAGACCGGCGGCAGCACCATCACCATGCAGGTCGCCAAGAACTTTTTCCTGACCAGCGAGCGCAGCTTTTCCCGCAAGATCAATGAAATCCTGCTGGCCCTGCAGATCGAGCGCGAGCTGACCAAGAACGAAATTCTCGAACTCTACGTGAACAAGATCTACCTGGGTCATCGCGCCTACGGTATCGAGGCGGCGGCGCAGGTCTATTACGGTAAGTCGATCGGCGAGCTGACGCTGGCCCAGAAAGCGATGATTGCCGGCCTACCCAAAGCGCCCTCGGCGTTCAATCCACTGGTCAACGCCGCACGCAGCAAGGAGCGTCGCGACTGGATTCTGGGCCGCATGTATCGATTGGGCTCGATCGATGAGGCCAGCTACCAGCAAGCCATCGCCGAGCCTGAAACCGCACGCTACCACGGCGCTGCGCCGGAGCTGGATGCAGCCTATATCGCCGAAATGGCACGCGCAGAGATGGTCGGCCGCTTCGGCAGCGCAGCTTATACCGATGGCTTTCGTGTCTACACCACCGTCAGCAGCGAACGACAGCAGGCTGCCAACCTGGCACTGTTCGAAGGTCTGATCGAATACGACCAACGCCACGGCTACCGCGGGCCCGAGGCTCGCCTGGGTGAAAAGTCGCGTGATGCCTGGCTCGAAGAACTGACACAGCATCGCGCACTTTCCGGCCTGCTCCCGGCCATCGTCAGCCAGGTCGACGCTGACGGGATCAAGGTACTGCTGCGTGACGGCAGCGAACACACGGTGAGCTGGGAAAGCATGAAATGGGCCCGCCCGTTCCTCGCCACGAACAGCCTTGGCCCTCGCCCCCAGCGACCTGCCGATGTCGTGACGCGTGGCGACCTGATTCGCATCCGTCTCGATGGCGAGAGTGCCACCTTTAGCCAGGTCCCAGTCGCACAGGCAGCGCTGGTATCGCTGGATCCCGTCGACGGTTCCATCGAAGCATTGGCCGGTGGTTTTTCGTTCGGTCAAAGCAAATATAACCGTGCGATCCAGGCCAAACGCCAGCCGGGCTCGAGCTTCAAACCCTTCGTCTACAGCGCCGCGCTCGATGCCGGCTACACCGCCGCCACGCTCGTTAACGACTCGCCAATCGTCTTCGTCGAAGAAGGAATGGATCGCATCTGGCGACCGAAGAACGACAACAACACTTTCCTCGGCCCTATCCGCATGCGCGAGGCGCTATACAAGTCGCGCAACCTCGTTTCGATCCGTTTGCTGCAGAGCATTGGCATCGATTACACCATCGAATACATCAGCCGTTTCGGCTTCCAGCCGCAGGATCTGCCGCGCAACCTTTCGCTGGCGCTGGGCACCGCGACACTCACGCCGATGGAGATCGCTACTGGCTGGACCGTGTTCGCCAATGGCGGCTACAAGATCGAGCCCTATCTCATCGAGCGCGTCGAGGATCGCGAAGGCCAGCAGATTTTCGCCGCCAACCCCACCCGTGTTCCGGACGCGCCGAACGCGGCTACCGTCAGCACCGGCGAAGTCGAACCCGCGGAGGCGGACACGGCTCCGCGCATTGCCGAGCAGATCATCGACGAACGCACCGCCTACATCATGACCAGCATGCTGCAGGACGTGATCACCCGCGGTACCGGCCGGCGTGCGCTGGCGCTTGGCCGTCACGACCTCGCCGGCAAGACCGGCACCACCAACGACTCGATCGACAGCTGGTTCTCCGGCTACAACGCGGATCTGGTGACAACAGTCTGGGCCGGCTTCGATCAGCCACAGAGCCTCGGCCGGCATGAGTACGGCGGCACCGTGGCACTGCCCATCTGGATGAAGTACATGAGAAGCGTGCTCAAGGACCTTCCGGAACATCTGCCAGCCGAGCCAGCCGGGCTGCTGACCCTACGGATCGATCCGCAGAGCGGTCGCGCAGCGACACCGTCGACGCCGAACGCCTATTTCGAACTATTCAAGAGCGAAGACTCGCCTCCCTCGATGAGCGAACTCGAACCCGGTGCTCCAGTGCCTGGCAGCCCACTGCCAGCCAGCGAAGCGGCGCCGATCGACCTGTTCTAGAATCTCTTCGACCCCAAACAAAAAAGCCCCGCAGAATCTGCGGGGCTTTTTTCATTCAGACCGGGATCAGCCGTTGAATACGTCGTTGACCGACTTGAGCGGGTAGTTCGACGGATAAGGCAGTGTCGCCACGCCGCTGTCGATTGCCGCCTTGGCAACCGCATCCGATACCAGCGTGATCAGGCGCGGGTCCATCGGCTTCGGAATGATGTACTCGCGGCCGAACTGCAGGTCGGACACGCCATAGGCAGCGGCCACTTCCGCCGGCACCGGCAGCTTCGCCAGATCACGCAGCGCGAGCGCCGCCGCGATCTTCATTTCCTCGTTGATGCGGGTCGCCCGTACGTCCAGCGCGCCGCGGAAGATGAACGGGAAGCCAAGCACGTTGTTGACCTGGTTCGGATAGTCCGAACGACCGGTGGCCATGATCACGTCGGAACGGGTGGCGTGCGCCAGCTCCGGACTGATCTCCGGATCCGGATTGGAGCAGGCGAAAACGATCGGATCGGCCGCCATGCGCTTGAGACCCTCGGCGCTCAGCAGATTGGCCCCGGACAGGCCGACGAACACATCGGCGCCATCCAGCGCGTCGTCCAGCGTGCGCTTGTCGGTTTCGTGGGCGAAGATCGCCTTGTACTGGTTGAGATCGTCGCGACCGGCGTGAATCACGCCCTTGCGGTCGACCATGAAGATGTTCTCGATCTTCGCGCCGATGCTGACCAGCAGCTTCATGCAGGAAGTCGCGGCAGCGCCGGCGCCGAGGCAGACAATCTTTGCCTCTTCGATGGTCTTGCCTGCGATTTCCAGCGCGTTGAGCATGCCGGCGGCGGTCACGATGGCCGTGCCGTGCTGATCGTCATGGAAGACCGGAATATCGCACTGCTCGATGAGCGC
>Ga0172382_10000817_pt1 | contig 57744 bp, 52 predicted proteins | sample Leawel138RmetaG_FD_122245 | JGI IMG/M metagenome (GOLD analysis project Ga0172382, IMG submission 122245) | Leachate microbial communities from a municipal landfill in Southern Ontario, Canada - Leachate well 138R metaG | ecosystem: Engineered > Solid waste > Landfill > Unclassified | place...
GCCGTCAATCGAGCCGCGCCTCGAATATGAGATGACTTTGCGCATGCAATCTCTGATCCAAAAGGATATGCCTCGTGTTATCGCTTATGCCGATTCGGTCTATTATTATCAGAATAAGGACGTGTTCGCTCGCCTGCTGAAAATGAACTACATCGTGGACATGATTGACTTGCAAGAGCCTCTTCCCAAAGCAGATGCATTGCTCTTCAATGGGACAATTTTCGATCTTGAAATAGAACAACTTTACAGACTCGATCAATTCCTCATGCGCGGCGGAAAGCTCGTCTTTTTGCAAGACAAAGTGCATACAGACGGATACCAGCTAAACATCATAAACAGCAACATCTTCGATCTCTTGGAACATTATGGTTTCAAGATCAGCGACGACATCGCCATGGACATTAATTGCGACCAACAGTCTGTCGGAGTAGGGACTTACCTACATTATCCCATGTATCCCATTCTCAATGGCAGCGCACACCCAGTCAGCCGAGGCCTGCACAACATCATCTTCTATCTGGCAAATGGGATTAGCTTTAGCCGCCCAGATATCCTTGAATTTCAACCAATTTTGACCACGAGTAATTACTCGGAAGTCATGCCCGCACCGAACTTTCAGATAAGCCAAGAAATGTTCACCAATGCAGACCCCATGGACTATACCTTAGGGCCCATCATCCTCGCCGCCGAGACAAAAGGCGAATTTGAGAGCTATTTTGCCAATAACGACACTTTTTCCACACGTCCGGGCTTCATCGCCAAATCACCCAAGACCAGCGTCATCCTCTTTGGTGATAAGGAATTGGTGATGGACACAGACAAGAGAGAATTCGCAGAGCGCGGGAACGTCGTCCTGAACGCGATTGACTATAGCATCGGCAGAGATTCGATGATGAAGATTCGCAATCGTCACCTCTCCACGCCTTTGCTCAGCGTCAGATATTATGTTCAAAAAACTTTCTCTGAATGGCGCAGCACGGTCAAGACAGAACAGGCCGTAAAGACCGTCATGAAAGTGATTTTCATCCTTTTACCCTCCATCATTCTCGTCTTGATTGCGCTTTTTGCAGCATTCAAGCGAAAGATTAAGCTCAGGATCATGGCAGATGAAAAAGAATAGACTTATTTTGCTTGTCATCCTCTTGATACTCATGGGGATATACGTTTTTCTCACCCTCAAAAAGCCGCAAGAGAAAGACGCTGATTTGATTAAGCTGAATCCCGATCGCATTGATATGATCGAGATTTGGGATGAATATGACACGGTGAAACTTGTCAAATCGGACAAAGGCTGGGAGGTTCACGGTGTCTTGGTTTGGGACGCAGATAGTCTCATCGTGAACAGCTTTTTTGCCGATGTGGTAGCCGCCAAATATCCGATCAGCCCCGTCAGCAACACTCCGGAAGGACTGAAACGCTACTCTTTGGAAGATCACGAAGCCCTGCACATCCGCATCTCTGCAGGCAAACAAAGCACACACCTGCTCTTCAGCAACCTGGGCAAGGCTTGGGACTACTTCCGCTTTGCCGATCAAACCGAGATATATCAGGTCAAAAGCAAGGTGTTCTCGATGTATTTCCCCGAAATGTCGCGCTGGCGAAATCCGCTGATCCTGCGCATCATGGAAGAGGAGCTGGAGAGCATTGAAGTCAAGCATCTTCTTAATAGTTATGTTCTTACGCAAGACTCATCGGGCTGGAAATTTAAGGATTCCAGACAGGAATTCGATGTATTATTCAATAACTATGCCCTGACCAAGATCATCAGCATCCTGCAACACTTCAGTAGCTATATCCTTGATACAGACCAAAATGAGGACATGATCAGAAAATTTGACGAGCCTATCGCAACGGTGTGGATCAAGACGACGGATAAAAAGACCACCAAGATCAGTTTTGCCCGCTTTGATGAGAATACGAGCATGATGGTTAAAGATGACGATTTCAGCATCATACACCACGTTTCGCACGACACGATAAACCGTTTTACGCGAGCTCCGCAAGCATTTCAGGAAGCCCCGTTCTTCTAAAACAAATGAACAAACACGTGCACGTCATTGGCGGCGGACTTTCCGGTTGTGAGGCCGCTTTACAGCTCTCAGAAATGGGCTGGAAAGTGAGCCTTTATGAGATGAGACCAATCGTGCAAACTCCTGCACATCAAAGTGATAGCTTAGCTGAACTCGTTTGCAGCAATAGCCTCAAATCTTTCCGACACGACACCGGCGCTGGTCTTCTTAAAGCCGAGCTCGAACTACTCGGATGCCGACTCTTAGAGATTGCCAAAGAGCATAGCGTGCCCGCCGGACAAGCCCTCGCCGTTGATCGCGAACTCTTTGCAAACGCTGTCCAAGAGCGCATTTTGAAGGATGATAACATCCGCCTCATCCGCGAGGAAATCACAGAAATCCCGGACGGCACGTGCATCGTTGCCAGCGGCCCGCTCACCTCCGATAGATTGATGGCAAATCTCGCACAGCTTTTAGGCGAAAATCAGCTCTTTTTCTTTGATGCCATCGCCCCCATCATCGATGCCGATTCTATTGATTTTACAAAGGTTTATGCCAAAACGCGCTATGACAAAGGTGAGGCAGACTATCTGAATTGTGCATTCTCGAAGGATGAATACTTAGACTTTGTGCAAGCACTTTTAGAAGGCGAAAAACATGAAGCCCGCGAGTTTGAGAATGAATTCTTTAAAGAGCTAAACTTCTCATTTTATGAGAATTGCATCCCCATCGAAGAGCTCGCAAAGCGCGGCATAGACACCCTACGCCATGGCGTGATGCGACCCATGGGACTCGAAGCACCCGGTAGCGATGATAAACCCTTTGCCGTGATTCAATTACGCGCCGAAAATAAGGACAAAACCGCCTATAACCTCGTGGGCTGTCAGACCATGCTCCGCTATCCCGAACAGAGGCGCATATTCCGACTCATTCCCGGCCTGGAAAACGCTGACTTCCTGCGCTTTGGCTCCATCCATCGAAACAGCTATCTCAATGCGCCAACGATCTTTAACCCCGATCTCTCGCTGAAAGCAAATCACGAGGTCTTCATCGCCGGTCAGCTTGCCGGAGTGGAAGGTTATATGGAAAGCATCGCCACGGGTTTGCTCGTTGCGCAGATCATCAGCGGCAAACTCAAAGAACTGCCAAAGGAGACAATCTTAGGGCAGGTCTGGCGCAGACTCACGGAGACACCGCAAAAAGGACGCTTTTCCCCCGTCAATGCAAACTTTGGCATACTCCCCGCCGGCGACACAAGAATGCGCGATAAGAAGCAAAAACGCTTGCTTTTAGCAGAGCGTTCGCTGGATTGTCTGAGGGCTCAATTAGGGCAAATTACCTGAGTCATTTTTCCCTTTTTTAAGAGAAAATATCAGCACACAGTCATTTCCAAATCAAATAAGCCCATAAGTCCTTGCTTCCCTATTGGATACAGCTCAAGCTCCGCTCATGATGCGCTCATGGTGATGACCATATCATGACCACATCATGACCAGAACCCTCTAAGGAAGCCATAGAAAAAGCTCGTAAAACAGGGGAGATTAATCCAAATATTTGCCCAAAATCTTGCGATAACCTTCACGCAATTTTTCCATAAATCCGGGTTCTTCATGGTCTCTGAGAGCTTCCTGCGCCTTTATTTCGCCCCAATGGCAAAACTCTTTCGCCTTTTTAAGATCGGTGAAACCAAGCTCCGGATGGTGGGCATCAATCACGATATCAGGTTCATATTGCAGAATCGAATGCAGCGCCATACTGCCTTGATTTTGCATCAGAGACTCGAGGAAAATGGTGATTCTATCATGTTTGTGCTTTGTTTTTATTTCTTTTTCTCGGTAATATTCCACCTCATCGGCAACGGGTGGGAGCACATTCACAGCGATGGTGATTTCCCCTTTCTGACTTTCGGCAAAAGCTATGGGCAAGGGGTGTGAAACGCCGCCATCGACAAGGAAATAGCCCCCCAATTCATGAGGCGCAAAGATGAGCGGAAGCGAGCTTGATGCACGCATGGCATCTGCAAATAAACCGCTATTAAAGAGCACTGAATTCCTGAGATTTAGATCATAGGCAACTGCCGTAAAAGGGATTACGCCGTTCTCAATTCGCTTGCTATTTGTCCATTCCTCAAAAAGCCGAACCAAAACTTTGCCGTCGAAAATCCCGCTTCCACGCCAGTCTAAATTGCGCGGTTTGAAAAGTTCGTAGATGCTCACATCCTCCGCCAGAGCCTGAAGATCTTCAGTAGATACGCCCGAAGCGTATGCGCCACCGACAATTGCGCCCATGGACGTTCCGATGATTGAGCTGATCTTATAGTGTTTTTCCAGTTCGCGGATCACGCCGATATGCGCCAATCCATAGGCCGAACCTCCGCCGAGAACCAATCTTGCCTGCTTCATCTAACTCTCCTCTTTTTCACGTGTTTATGGTATATACGATAGTTGTTTATGACCACGAGGGCAAAGACTAAATTTGCCGCTGAGAGGACGATATTGATGGTATAAAGATCGTGTTTTGCATAGTAAAGCATCGCCGGAATGAGAATTCCGAGCAAGACAGTTTTGAAGATCACCACGCCTTGAAGGCAACCTAATTTCTTGAAAACCATGCGAGCGATGGGATTCTTTTCGCGGTAGTAGTGATTTGGATACATCACGATATAGGTGGAATGTGCGTCCATGATATTCAGCAAGATAAACAGTGCTAAATAGCTCCAAAATAGGGCACTTGAATGAAGTATAGTCTGTAATAATATCATAGTTTAATTCTTTTATCTTTATTTTTAACCATGCTAAAATGAGTCAAAAAGATGGCAAGCACTATTTCTTATGCGGGAAAAGTCCAAATATTACTTTACAAGATTTGGCAACTTCAATAAAGTGGGAAATAGGGGAATTGTTGCTTCGAAGAACAATCCTGAATGCGGGCAATTTCCCCTTATAAAGTAATAATAAATAAATAGAATAAAGGACAAAACATGGACAAGAAGTGGATTTCACCACCCATTCTTGATGTGGAGGAAAAAGAGGCGATAACACTTTTGAGTGAAGAGCTGAAAGTCAGCGAGCTGATCGCTGAACTGCTCTATCGGCGTGATCTTAAGACGGTCGAAGAAGTGGAAAAGTTTTTCAATCCCGACCTAAAAGACCTGCTCGATCCCTTCCTTTTCAAGGAAATGCGCACCGCAGTTGAGCGGATTTTGCGCGCGATTGATGATAAGGAACTCATTACAATATATGGCGATTATGATGTGGACGGCACGACTGCTACTGCGCTTTTGTATCTCGGACTCAAGCGCATCGGTGCTCACATCGACTATTATATCCCGCACAGGATGATCGACGGATATGGGCTTTCCGCGAGCTGTTTGCAACAAATCAAAGAAAAAGGCTGCAAACTCATTGTGAGCGTGGATTGTGGCGTGAATGCGCTGGAGGAGATTGAGGCTGTGCGTGAAGCCGGCATGGAGATCATCATCACAGACCACCATAATCCCAAGGATGAATTGCCGCCGGCGCTGGCGACGATCAACCCCAAGATTCCCGATTGCGGCTATCCTTTCCATCATCTCGCCGGAGTGGGCGTTGCTTACAAGCTGCTCATGGCGATATATCAAACTCTCGGCATAGATAGCACGGAAAACACCTTGAAATATATGGACCTCGTTGCGGTTGGAACAATTGCGGACATCGTTCCCTTGGTGGGCGAAAACCGCGTCTTTGCCTCCATCGGGCTTCAACATCTCATCGAAAAGAAGAATCTCGGGCTGAACGCTCTCATTCAGCTATGTGGTATGGATCAGAAGACTTTAAATACGACTGACATAGTCTTTGGCATCGCTCCGAGAATCAACGCTGCGGGCAGGATGGGCAGCGCTGAAGTGGCGGTGGATTTGCTCATCTCTACCAATGAAGAAAAGAGCCATGAATATGCCGAAAAGATTGAACACGATAACTCTCTGCGCCAAATGGAGGATCAAAAAACCCTGCATGAGGCCTGTGAAATCATTGAAAAGAAGTATAAAAACATCGCCCAAACCCCTTGCATGATAGTCTCTTCCGACGATTGGCATCAGGGCGTGATCGGGATCGTGGCGTCCAAACTCGTGGAAAAATATTATCGTCCAGTGATCATGATCTCTTTCAAAGATGGCTTTGGCAGCGGATCGGGACGCTCGGTCGCAGACTTCGATCTCTTTGCTGCGCTGCAACATATCGAGCACAATTTGCATAGTTTCGGCGGTCATAAATATGCCGTCGGACTCACCATTTATGAAGAATATTTGGATAGATTTGAGAACGAACTCTCGCGCTATGTAGCTGACAACTTGCAGCTTGGACAGATTCACCCGCCTTTGGACTTGGATCATGAGGTCGAGCTATATGACATCAATGAATTCCTGCTCGATGGGATTGAGCGATTTGCACCCTTTGGCCCGGGAAACTCCCGTCCGACCTTCTTCACGCGGGAAGTGACCGTGGCAAATTATCCCTATAACGTGGGGCGTAACCATCTCAAACTAAAGGTTCTAAAGGATGGTATCACGCTGGATATGATTGGCTATAATCTCGGTGAATATGTGAATATTCTCAAGAAAAATAGCGTCATAGACATCGCTTACACCTTGGAATATAATCATTTTGGCAACAAACCCAGCATTCAGGGAAAACTCAAAGACCTGAAAATATCAGGAGCTCAGCAATGAAGAAAAGACTAATAATCCCCCTGTTATTGATCGGCATAATGCTTTGTGGCTTCGGATGTTCCGCATCCAAAAAGTCTCCGCCTTTGGATATCGAAGCTTTCACGCTTTTTGATACCATAACTTTTGAAGAACCCGTGCTCAAAGCCCATTATCACGGCGCTACGAAGAACATCTTTGCCCACGAAGTGAAGACACACCGCATCCTTATCTTCAAAGATGGCAAACAGATAAATGCTATCGGCGGTTTGGGTTCTCAGAGCTCGAACTTCCTGAGACTGGAAGATATCACCATGGGGCGCGATGGCAGCATCTATGCCCTCGACGGTGGTGCACGCGAGGTAAAACGCTTTAATCCCGATGGTAAATATATGGGCACAATGAAGTTGGAATATGTTCAACAACCCAAAAAGATTGCCTTGGGCAGAGAGGATAACCTCTTCATCTATGACGGTGCTGCTTCCGAGATCGTGGTTTTTGACCTCTTGGACGGAAGCGAACTCTATCGCTTTGGCAAGTTTCAACTTCAAAATGTGGATAAGCTCTATGCGGGGCGTGACTTCCTCATCGCTTATGACAAAGAGCGCGACACGAGTGCCATGTTCTCTATCTTGGGACAATTTATCTCTGAGGATAACGGACAGATCATCTTTGATGAGTATAACAACGCAATTAGCCTCTCTAATGATGCATTGATCAGTAAGATGAGCGCTGCTTGGCTGCCCATGGGAGGCAAGCCGGGATTTGTGACTATTAACAACAACATCCTGGCAATCGTTGTCGATAATCAAGTGAGACTGCTTAAGATAGACTATGCTCAAGTTTTGTAAGAACTACTACTTAGTCTTTCTTTCGGCGCTGATCCTCAGCCTTTCTCGCCTGCCGCTATATCTCGGCTGGGCAGTGCTTTCGGCGTTTTTCCCGCTTTTGTTGTGGATAAACAAGAGGAAGCGCAAGGCGGGCGAGCTGATCGTCGCTGCACTGATCTTTTGCTTAGTGCAGATTGTCCTCGTTTTCTATTGGATAGGTTCTGTGACTTGGCCGGGCTTGGTCGGGATTTGGCTACTTTTCACCCTGTATTATTGGGTGGTGTTCCTCGGCTTGAATCGCATCTGGCATCATGCACCAAAGCTACGCTACATCGGCTTTGTCAGTCTTTTCATCAGCTTTGAATTCTTGCAAAACTTTGGTGAAATGCGCTTCCCGTGGTGGAACATCGGCTATTCTTTGGCGGATTTTGAGTTGCTCTTGCAAGCTCTTGATATAGGCGGGCTCAGCTTTTTGGCTCTCTTGATCCTGAGTTTTAACCATCTTTTCTGGATGATATCGCAGAATCCTTCGCGAAAAGCAAGAGTTTCTCTGATTGGCGTAATCGCTGTCTTACTCCTTATCTGGCAAGGATATGGCGCACATCGTTTGATTAAGCTGCCTATGATTCAGAAAGCGGATAAGATCGCCGTGATGCAGCCCTCCATCCCTCAGGTGGAAAAATGGGATGAAGAACAATATCGCAATATAATCGCCGTCTATGATTCGCTGAGCGCAGAGGCGGTTAAACAGGGGGCAGACCTGCTCATCTATCCCGAAGCGTCGATTCCCGATTATATCATGCTCAATCCGTCGTCGATGGCGGATGTGCAGAAAATTTGCCAAAAACACGATCTCAATATCTTTTGCGGCTTTCCTCATGCCGAAAGAGCGCCGGAAAGCCACCCCGAGCCCTTTTACTATTACAACGCTGCATCGCTGATCGATAGTGGTGGAGAGGTTGCGCCTCTGTATTTCAAAAACATCCTCGTTCCTGTGGGCGAGAGAATGCTTTGGCTGGATTATTTCCCCTTTTTGTGGAAGCTTCAATTTGGGCAGGCGAATTGGGAGTTTGGCAAGACCATCACGCGCTATTCTCTTAATGGCAATAGCTTTGCACCCTCTATCTGCTATGAACTGGCTTTCCCTAACTTCATGATGAAATCGAACTTAAAAAGTGAGGACGACAGCTTTGTGAAGGCCGATTATCACGTCAATCTCACCAATGATGCATGGTTTGGGACTTCCTATGGTCCTTGGTTACATGGAGTTATGACAAAGTATCGCGCCATCGAATCCCGTGTGCAGACCTATCGCAGTGCAAATACGGGCATCTCGATGATCGTTGATCCCGGCGGCAGGGTGCTGAGCAAAAGTCCGCTTTTCGCGATTGAAAACATCAGCGCACCACTATATGTATGCCCGATTATTCCGCTCTATGCGCGCATCCCTAACTATCCGTTTATCTTCGTTTTAATCTCTATTATATGCATAATAATCAGCCTCACCCGTCGGGAGAAGAGCCATGAGTAAACATTATTACACCATCGGAGAAGTGAGCAATCTTTTGGATGTAAAGCCTCACATTCTTAGATATTGGGAGAGAGAGATTCCAGCGATTCGTCCCAAAAGAGTCGGCAGGAATAGACGCTACACTTTGGAGCAGATAGAGACGCTAAAGATCATCAAGGATTTGCTTTACAACCAGCGTTATACTGTCGATGGTGCAAAGCAAAAGCTGAAAAGCGATCCCGCAATCATCGAAGAAGCTCGGCAAGAAGCAGTGGCAAAACAGAAGCTGAAAGTCAATGCTGCGATGCCGGCTATCGCCAAGGAAATCAACGACATAAGAGAGAGTTTGCTCAAGATCAAACGTGAATGTAAAAAACTATCAGGGAATAAATAATGAACTTTCAAGACATCATACTCAGCTTACAAAACTATTGGGGGAAAGAGGGTTGCGACCTTATTCAGCCCTATGACATGGAGATGGGAGCGGGAACCTTTCACCCCGCGACATTCTTTGGCGCATTAGGCGAAAAGCCTACCCGCGTGGCATATCCGCAACCTTCTCGCCGCCCAAAAGACGGACGCTATGGCGAAAACCCGAACCGCTTGGGGCATTATTACCAATTTCAGGTGATTCTAAAGCCTTGTCCAGATGACATCCAAAGCCTTTATCTGAAAAGCCTTGAGGCCATCGGCATCGAAATAGAGAAGCATGACATTCGCTTCGTTGAAGACGATTGGGAAAGTCCTACGCTTGGTGCTTGGGGACTGGGTTGGGAAGTCTGGTTAGACGGCATGGAAATCTCGCAATTTACCTATTTCCAGCAGGTTGGCAGCGTTGAAACCTTCCCTGTTTCCGTGGAGCTCACCTATGGACTCGAACGCCTTGCCATGTATATCCAAGATGTGGAAGACTATCGCCAGCTAAGATATAGTCCCAATAGCAGTTATGAGGATCACTTCTATGAAAAGGAAGTACAATATTCCAAATATAGCTTCGAATATGCCGACACTGCCCTGCTTTTTGAGCTCTTTGCGCGTTATGAAGCAGAGTGCATTCGCCTCGTGGAAAAGGGCTTGGTCTATCCCGCTTATGACATGCTGCTCAAGAGCTCGCACAGCTTCAATCTCTTGGATGCGCGCGGCGTGATCAGTGTCACCGAACGTGCCGCCTACATAGGCAAGATCCGCAATCTCGCCAAGCTTTGCGCCCTTCAATACATGCAAAATCAACAAGGAGAAAAAGATGAAAAATAGCTATAAATGGCTGATTTCCTACTTGGAGCCTGTCGGAGAGAGCATCTTGCAGATATTCTCCTACCAGGATATCTTCGGAAACGCAAAAGCTATCGTTATCTTGGAGAACAATGCACAGGATAAACTCTTGGAACTCAGCTCGTTGGGGAAATATACGCGCAATAAAGACATCGCCATTCCTCTTATTGTCACCCGTAATTTTGTGACCCAATCTCTGGATTCCTACCCCCTCGAATTCATTGATATCACCAGCTCCGTGGGTGATAATATCGTGCTAAATGAGGACTTGCTCGCCACCTTGAGCTTCGATAGAAATGACGTCAGATTGCAGATGGAGCGCGAGTTTAAGAGCAAGTGGCTACACACACAGCAGCTATTTTTTGAAGGCAAACAGAAGCCGAAAGAACTCAGCCGACTCCTCAGATTCTCGATTTCTTCGCTCGTACCCGCACTCAAAGGCTTTTTCTTCCTCAGCTCTCAGCCCTATCCGCAGGATATAAACAGTTTTTTTGAACACGCCGCACTGATCTCAAATGCCGATCTCGGAGTGTTTTCGAGCTGGCAAAACAATAAGGAAGCAGAACTTGCAGACATCACACGATATCTCAGAATCCTGCAAAAACTCAGTGACATCATGGAAGACTATCCCATCTAAAAAGGAAACATCATGATCCAAAGCGTTTTCAATTTTGCAAATCAACAGAGTCCAATTCTTGCCACCGCCATCCATAACGGACACCTAATACCCTCCAGTCTAATGAAATACACCGAATTAGGAGAAGAGGATCGCTTTCGCGAAGAAGACCCTTTCACCGGCAATATCGCGCAAATGTTTGAAAATCACATCATTCTCGAAACAAGTCGCTTTGCCATCGACATCAACCGCACAAGGGAAAAATCAGTTTATCTCAAACCCGAAGACGCGTGGGGCTTTGAGGTGCGCAATTCAGAGCTACCACAAAACTTGCTACTTGCGCTCTATCATGCTTATGACTCTTGGTATAAGACCTTAAATTCACAGATAAATCACCTCTTGAAGACCCATCCTTTTCTCGTTGTTTTTGACCTGCACAGCTATAATCATCGCCGAGGAGGACCAGATGCGACGCCGGATAGCCAGATAAACAACCCCGATATCATCTTAGGACGCAGTAATATGCCCTTTGAATATCATGCAATCGTGCAAAAGCTTGCCGACTCTCTGAACGGTAAGATGGTGCAAGATCGGTGCTTAGATGTGCGCTGTGATGTGAAGTTTCCAGGCGGGAACTTTCCCAGACATCTCCATCGCAATTTCAATGGTCGCCTGATCGCCATCGCCGTGGAATTTAAGAAAATCTTCATGGACGAGCATTCTCACGAGCTTTATCCTGCCTTTTTCAAGGAACTTAGAGAAGTTTTCTATGCACAAGCAATGCCTTGGGCAGAAGCTGCACTCAAGCAAATAATGCTGCAATCATAGCTTTTATCTGTGGAATTATTTCGACCTATTTTCGCTCATTTTAGAATCGTTCGCCCTGCTTCCTTACTGGGTTCTGGTCATGATATGGTCATGATGTGGTCATCAGCATGACCATATCATAAGCGGAAACTAAGCTGAACCCTATAAGGAAGGATAGGAAACTCATTGACAAAATCTGTCTGAACGCACGAATGTCGCGTATGGATTTGATGTAGTCTATATAATTTTTGAAACCGAAACAAAGCATTGTCGCAGGACAGCAATTAAGCACATTTATAATTAGTTATGAGGACGGAACATGAACAGTCACAAGACCTTAGCCTTTATCGCAGCACTCTGTGTTTTATTCATATCGACGGGATTATTATATTCAAAGATGATCAATCCCCCAAAAATTGTCGATGACACTATCTTAATATCTATCAATGAAGTAATGGCATCAAACAGCTCAGCAGTTGCCGATGAAGACGGGGAATATTCGGACTGGGTGGAAATTTATAATTATGGCGATGACACCGTTGACCTGGCGGGATATGGTCTTTCGGACAAGGAGAGCAATCCTTTTAAGTGGGTCTTCCCCGCTGTCAGCATAGCGCCCGGCGAATATATGCTCATCTGGGCATCCGGCAAGGATAAACTCGATCCAGAGGCGCCGCTGCATACGAATTTCAGCATCAAAGCTGAAGGTGAAGAGGTCTTGCTCACGCATCATTCTGGGCTGCAAATCGACCTTATGGAGCCCGTTCCCATGGCTTCGGACATCTCCTACGGCAGATATCCCAATGGCACGGGAGCATGGTTTTTCTATGACGACTTTACGCCTGGTGCGCCAAATCCAGAGCCCGTCTTGTCCGAGGAGCTCAGCCCGCCCTTATTTTCACATGACGGCGGCTTTTATGGCGAGAGCTTTGAGCTCGTGCTCAGCCATCCCAATCCTGAGGTGAGCATCATCTACACCCTAGACGGTTCTGAGCCGGATATCATGAATCTCGAAGGTACGAGCTATCAATATAAAAATTCTTACCCTTATCATGTTGGCGACCCTTTTGGTGAGTTTTTGACCGCCTCTTTCACATCTCTGGCACTTGAAGAGGATGGCATCATCGAAATCCTCGATCGGAGCGGAGACGAGAACTATCTCAGCATGTTTTCCTCAGTGGTTGCCTTGGAACCGAACTATATGCCGACCACGCTTATCAAGAAGGCAACTCTCGTGAGGGCAAAGGCTTATGCACCAGATGGGAGCATGAGCAGTTCGGTGAGTCACAGCTATTTTCTCTTCCCTGAAGGACGTCAACACTATGCTCTGCCGGTCATTAGCGTCGGTATCAGCGAGAATCACCTCTTTGATTACTATGATGGAATCTACACTGCCGGAGTGGATTACGACGAATACAGGCAATCCCATCCATTCATGAACTACAACCAATTTGATCCTTCAAACTGGCATAGAAGAGGCTCAGAATGGGAGTTCCCGGGCTCTTTTGAGTTCTTTGATTTTGACCAATCTCTGGCAAAACTCAGGCAAAATGTTGGGATCAGGCTCAATGGCGGAGCAACACGCTCGCTATCTGGGAAAACCTTGAGACTCTATGCAAAAAACGACCCGGAAAAGTTTTCATTCGATCATAAGTTCTTCCCCGATAGGGATTTTGATAGCTTCAAAAGATTGCTCATAAGAAACGGAGGACAAAATTGGAACAAGTCGCTCATGCACGACGGAGCGGTTCAGGCAATCTGCTCGGGACTCAGCTTTCACACTCAAGCATATCAGCCGGCTGTATTATATATGAATTCAGAGTTCTGGGGCATCTTCAATATCCGTGAGAGATTTGATAAATATCTCATAGCGCGGAACTTCGGGGCTGATCCAGATAACATAGATTTCCTTGAAGATGAGGGAGTTGTCGAAGAAGGCAACGACGAGCATTTCCTTGCCCTAATTGAGTATGCACTTTCTCATGACATGAGCGATCCTGATAATTATCAGCATCTTAACACTCTGATAGATGTGGAAAACTTCATCGATTATGCTGTCGCGCAGGTTTTTACTTCAAACTATGATTGGCCGTTTAAAAACATCAGGTATTTTAGGAACAAAACCGATGCCTATGAGCCCAATGCACCCTATGGTTTGGACGGACGCTGGCGTTGGATGATGCACGATATGGACATCTCTTTCTCAAATATGGCACTCGTCGAAAGAAACAGTCTGCAAGAGCTTTATAACTCTAACACCTATTTCGGGGTCTTGTTTAGGGCGCTCTTGGCAGCACCGGAATTTGAAGAACAGTTCTACAGCCGCTTTTTGGACCTCATGGTGCTTCATTTTTCCCAGCCACGCATGCTTGGAATCATCAATGAGAAGGCGGATGAAATCCAAAGCATTGTGCTCGAACACTCCAGGAGATGGAGACTTCCTACCTCTCTAAATGATTGGAATTCATATATTAATGGCATGCGAGACTTCGCCGAAAATAGAGGAGTTTCTGCACGTTCGCAGTTGAAAGAGTTTTTTGAGCTCGATGATGAATTTGTGCTCACGCTGGATACGAATCATGCAAGGTCTGCAAAGATCGGGCTCAATAGCATCACTTTAGACGGTTTAAACGATGCCTATGCCAGCTTTCCTCTCTCAGCTAAATATCATGTTGGCATGCCTATAGAGCTCGTTGCAGAGGCAAATGAAGGCTATGTGTTCAGCCATTGGGAAGGTGATGTCAGGAGCGCAAATCCCAAGATCACGATCTATCCGCAGGGAGATATTCAGCTCAAAGCAGTGTATATCATCGATCCGCAAACACATATGGATCTTGTTCACTATTGGCATTTTAACGATCTCCCCAGCGGGGAATTTACAGAAGTTCCCAGCGACTTTTCCATCGGCGAACAAGGGATGATCACCTATCCCGGCACAGGCGATGGATATATGGACAAAAGAACGCATCGGGCGCAAGACCCCGTTTCAAACCTCAATCTACAAATGGGGGTTTTGCCGGATCAAGGGGCTGTGTTGAGAGTGCGCAATCCTTCCGATACGCGAGAGCTTTTGATTCAGATTCCAAGTGCTGGATTTGAAAATATCAGCGTCGCTTTTGCCTCGGCAAGAACGAGTAACGGCGCGGAGACTCAAGAGTTCTATTATTCTGTGGATGGAGGAGATAACTGGGTTTTTGTGCGCGATTATAGCATCATCGAAATCCCTGAGTGGGAGCTGTATCGCTTTGACCTCGGCTCGGATAGCGCAACGAATAACAATCCCGATCTTGTGCTCAAAATACTCTTTACCGGCGAATCGGCGTCTAACGACTCGGGCAACGATCGCTTTGATAACTTCAGCGTGTTTGCCATGGCGAAAACCCCTCAAATGACGCTTCTTGAGGATCATTTGGACTTCGGGAATTGCTCCATAGGTGCAAATATGAAGAAGAGCTTCTCTGTGATAAACGAGTCTGACTTTGACGTGAAAACCATCATCACTATCCCGGAAGGCTTCTTGCTCGCCTGTCCCGATAGCGAGATGCAATCAGCCGTCACCAGCATTGAATATAGCTTTGCCGCTTTTTCGACCACATCTTTTGATCTGTATTTCATTCCCGAAAAAGAGGGTAGCTATGATTCAGAGCTCAAAATCTTTCACCAGGTTTTGGGAGAAGAGCTCACTCTTGCACTCAGCGCAATGGGTTCATTTCCTGAACAAAATAAGCTCCTTGGCGCTTTCCCCAATCCCTTTGCTGAAAACACGAATATCACCTATGAGATCAATGACGGTGGAAAGGTGGAATTCAGCATATATAACATTAAAGGTCAAATGGTTAGAATGCATAGCATCACCCACGATACAAAGGGACACTATCGCTGGAGATTTGACGCTCGCGACCAAAACTCGCGGAAACTCAGTAGCGGCGTTTATCTCATCAAAATGAGCTTTGGCAAATATGTTGCCACAAAGAAAATAATTATCGTAAAATGAGCATATAAAGCATTTTCTCTCGCCAAAATTTGAGGTAATCTTCACTTTTTTGGCGGAAGAGTGCTTTTTTTGTTGACAGAACAACCTATAAGTAGCATCTTCGCACCCATGACCTAAAGTTATGGAGGTAAAGATGATAACAATACGTCAGATATGGCATTGCTCAATTTGTGGCAATACAGTCGAAGCAGTGTTTGGCGGTAAAGGTGAATTGGTTTGCTGTAACCAGCCTATGAAGCTGTTGGCAGAAAACACCGAAGAAGCCGCCTATGAAAAGCATATCCCCGTCGTCCACGATATGGGCGATCACATTAAAGTCGAAGTTGGTTCTGTGCATCATCCTATGGAAGAAAAGCACTATATCGCCTTCGTTGAAGTATTAACTAAAGACAAAGTATGTCGTCATGAATTCAAGCCCGGAGATGCTCCCGTATGTGAGTTCCCCGCAAAGATGGCAGATGTGATCAGCGTCCGCGAATACTGCAATCTCCACGGATTGTGGAAAGCTTAAATATCTTTGTATAAAGGAGGTAAAACAATGTCTTTTAAAGATACAAAAACTGCTGAAAACCTCATGAAGTCCTTCGCTGGCGAGAGTCAGGCCAGAATGCGCTATGAATATGCCGCAAAGACTGCCAAAAAAGAAGGCTATGAGCAAATCTCAAACATATTTATGGAAACTGCGTTAAACGAAAAGGAACACGCGAAAGTCTTTTTCCGCCACATGCTGAAAAACGGGATTGAATCTGAAGCAATCATGATCAATGCCGGCTATCCTGTTGGCTGGGCTGAAGGCGAAAATGCCACCCTTAAAAACTTGCAATATGCAGCAGAAGGCGAAAACGAGGAATGGACAGACCTCTATCCCACCTTTGCCGAGATCGCTGAAAAGGAAGGTTTTAAGGAGATTGCTGCTTCCTTCAAAATCATCGCTAAAGTAGAAAAATCGCATGAGATGCGCTTCCGAAAGTTATATGATAATGTCAAAAACATGGCCGTCTTCAAGAAAGAAGGTAAGGTATTTTGGAAATGTCTGAATTGCGGATATATCCATGAAGGTGAAACAGCTCCGAAAGTCTGCCCCGCGTGCGACCATCCTCAGAGCTATTTTGAAGTTCACATAGAAACATATTAATAAAATTAAAAAGGAGCTATCATGCAGAAATTTGTATGCATCGCCTGTGGCTGGGTCTATGATCCGGCTGAAAATGATAACGTTCCCTTCGAAAAGCTTCCGGAAGACTTTGTTTGCCCGGAATGCGGCGTTGGGAAAGACATGTTTGAACCCGTAGAATAACAACCTGTATTGCACCGGGGAGACAAGCTTCTCCCCGGTATTTTTTCCAAAACAATGATTGATAAAGAGGGATTATGACCACTGCCGAATTCAATGAAATCTTAGATTTTGCCGTAGCCCGCGAAGAAGAAGCAGTAGCTTTCTATCGCGATTTGCAAAGTCAAGCCAAGTTTGCCTCGCAGAAAGAAATGCTCAAAGAACTGGAACTCATGGAGATGAGCCACATCGTCACCATAGAAGGAATACGCAAGAAAGGTGCTCAGCTAAACGAGGTCAGAGAGATTCAAAACCTCAAAATCGCTGACTATATGGTGCACGAACCCAGCGATGAAGAGCTTACCTATCAGAATATCCTCATCCGTGCAATGAAGCGCGAAGAGCAATCTTTCAAACTATATAGTGAGATGAGCCAACGCTTTAGCGACCCCGAGATATCCAAGCTATTCAAGAGATTGGCACAGGACGAGGCAAAACACAAAAACCACTTTGAAAAACTTTACGACGACTTTTTGAGCGGCGGCAATTGATTCTCGCGCTTGACACTTCCCAAAGCTTTGGTTCCATCGCTTTGAAAGAAGAGCAGAGCCTCGTTTACAGCGCATATTTTGATATACGCATCACTCACAGCGAGACGCTCATGCCGGCAATCGACGAGGCTTTCAAGCTTTGCGGATACCAGCCCAAAGACCTCAGCGCAATCGTGCTCAGCATTGGCCCCGGCTCGTTCACGGGACTGCGCATCGGGCTCGCCACAGCCAAAGGTATGGCTTTTGCGCTAAATATCCCCGTATTCACTTTTGACTCGCTCATCCTCGGCGCAAGCCCGCTCATCGGCTTTGATAAAGAGATATTCGTAGCGCTCGATGCGCGCATGAAGGAGCTGTATGTCGCCAAATATTCGCCGAGTCTAACAGAGCTCTTGCCGCCTAAAGCCGTGATCCCACAGGATTTGCTCGATTATGATCTCAAGGATTGCATCATCACCGGAAGCGGCGTGCAACACGTCAAGCCCATCATGGATGAAGCCGGAATCGCGCTAAACTATGCCGACGAAACCATGTTTTTCCCAAAAGCTGAGCATCTCCTCTGGCTCCTTGAAAACAAAGCAACAAAAGAGCATAGAGGCGAGGAACTCATGGACTTAGCTCCGCTCTACATCCGAGAAAGCACGGCTCAGATCAAAGCACGCAATAAGAAATAACAGCTTTTTAAACATAATAAAAAGACCTCCGCAGAGTGCGATAGAGCAAACCAGTGGAGGTCTTTATTTTTGATTTCAACTAAATAGGTATATCAATATCGGCAAAGAAAACAGCGCAATTATCATCGAAATACTGACCATGGTTGCCGCAAACTCTCTGTCGAGGTCCTCCAAATCGGAAAAGATGAGCGTATTAAACCCTATCGGCAAGGATGCTCCGACCGTCACAACCGTCGCCGTAAGCCCTTCAAGACCAAAGAGAAGCGATATCCCCCAGCCCGCAAAGAGTCCCAAAACCATGCGGATGAAGATAGCCGCGAAAGCCTTGCCCAGATTCTGAAGCTTAGGCTCGAAATATAGCCCCAAAGCCACCATCACCAATGGAACGGTAGGCGAGCCCGTGAGCGTGAGAAAATCCTCCACCACCGGCGGGAGAACATAGCCGCTAAACTTCACGATGAAAGCAATCGCCATAGCATAGAGCGGCGGCAACCTGAGGAACTTCTTCCACTCGATCTTACCCTTCTCCTCATTCCCGCCATATTTGATGGCATTATAATAGCTGAAAGTGAAGATCATGAATGAATTACCAAAGTCAAACAGCGATGCCCGCGCGAGGCCTTCATCTCCAAAAAGAGCATGAAAGAACGGCAGCGCATAAGCCGTATTCATGATCATCACCCCGATGAGAAAGCTCCCAAAGGTACGTTTTGGCATCTTGAAAAACACATTTGCCAGATGTCCCAAACCATACATTACCATCACGACTAACATCGCCAGCAGCGGGATGAGAAGCATGTTTAAATGTATATCCACATTATAAATAGCCTGAATTGCCAATGCCGGCAAACTCACGCTGAGAACAAATTTGAGCAATATCGGCGCATCTTCTTTACTGAGAAACTTCACTTTCTTGGTGAATATGCCCAAAAAGAATGCCGCAATAAGTGGTATCGTCTTTTCGATGAAAGGGTTCATACTTGCTATTTCTTGCCCGTCCCAGGCCTAAAACTATGATATAGCAGGCTAAACAGGTTGTCTAACTCCTTATTATGATTCTTTTGCAGACCGGTTTTGGGCTCCTTCACACTCTCAAAGACGGAGTGTTTTTCCAAGGCATCCCGAAGCTCCCATTTATGCCGATAGCTCCGCCCTTCCAAGGTTTTAATGACCTCCAATTGATCCTCGTTAAAGCTATGAATATAGCCACTTTGCTCAAGTCTTTCCAGCGAGACCTCCATAGGGAAAACCTCGGAGACGGCAATGACTTTCATGATATCGTCCCGACAGAATTCTTCCTGAGTTTTGAGCTCACCATAGATCTCTCTTTCCGAGGTGAAAGAGCGCCCGTTCACCGGCGAGAGCAAGGCAATATCGCAGATATCATCCGCAATACGCGTAACCGTCACCCTATCAAAGATATAGTGCGTCTCTTCCTGCACCTTTTGTTCAAAGACATTTTGCATCACAAAAAGCATGACGAAACTCATCAGAGCCGCCAAAATCGGTGCAATAATCCACGTGAGTGCCATCTTGCCGAGGATATCATAGCGGATGTTTTTCCCGCCCTTGGCAAGCCCTATGCCCACGATCGCCCCAACGATCACGTGAGTAGATGAAACCGACACAAGTGGAAAGGTGGGCAAACCATGGCGCAAGAGGAAGTTATATAGCCCGCGCGAGGCAAAGAAAAAGAGCACCAAAGACTCCGCAAAGATAGCGATCAACGCCGTCACCGGAGAGAGGCGAAAGATATCTTTGCCCACGGTCTTCATCACCTTGTGCGAATAGGTGTAGATCCCGAGCACAACCGACAGCGCCCCAAGGAGATAGAGCTGTTGCGTTCCCTTGAAAGTATAGAACCCGCCGATCGAGATATCCTTGAAAGGCGAGACGGGAATATAGACGCCAACGATGCTCGCCATGTTGTTTGCCCCCAGCGCATAAGCACCGAAAGCACCTACTGCAACAAGGAGATAGCGAATCAAAAGGTCTTGTTTTATCAAATGCATCTTTGATCTATTTATCAGCGGCCGCACGAGGTGAAAGAGCGCAAAGGCGATCACCGCCGAGAGCAAAAATGCAAAGACCCAAGACGAGGCAATCGTCACAACGGACTGAGGGTCTAAGAGCCTCTTAGTAAAGAGACTCCAGCCAATAATTGCCCCCACGATGGTCTGGTTTATCGAGACAGGAATGCCGCTGCGCACCATGCTCGTGATGGAAAGAGCCGCCGCCAAAGAGACCGTAAAAGCCCCGCCGAGAGCGTCCACCGAGCCCAATTCACCCAAGGTATCGGATGCTCCGCTACCCTCGAAAACCGCTCCCAGCGTAATAAAGATCGCCGCAATCAAAGCAGCATTCTTGAACTTTATCATCTTGGTCTCGACTGCGGCACCGAAGATATTGCCCGTATTATTTGCGCCCAGCGACCAGCCGAGATAGAGCCCGCTAAGCAAATATATATAAAACATAGCTATTAGAGCTGCCTTTTGATGGCAAAAATGGCGAGCTGATCACAGACATTTTGAGCGTCATCGGAGATCTGCTCGATATGCAGCGCAAAGTCTCGCAACTGACACTGTTCTGAGAGATGTATATCCAGCCCAAAGATCATGCGACGCAGCTTTTCACCAATGTGATCTGCTTCGCGCTCAAAGAAATAGACCTTATGGATATGATTATTCACCGCAGCGAGATCGCGGAAGAAAGAACGCACGGCATAGACGAGCTGTTCCACCGCCGCAACCGATGCACGTGTGGTCTGCAACCAGAGGTCATTCAGCGTTGGATCAATCCCCGGCATCTCGATGGAAAATTGCACCAAGGTATCCTTGATATTGTCAATAATCTCGTCCGTGCTTTCCAGAATTGCCAACACATCTCCCCTGTTTTCAGGGATTAAGGTGCGTTCATATAAAAACCGCTCCACACTAACGCGCAGATCGTCTGCTCGGTGTTCAAATTCCCGAATCTGGGCAAGACGCTCTTCAAATTGCTCCATACGCCCATGAATATAGTCCTCAATTGCCAATTGGAAGGTCATCGCTGCATCGCTGACCACATCCAAAAAGGAATCAATCTGGGACTCAACAAATCTCGTGGTTTTTAGTAATAGTGCCATGGCTTTCTCTTCAATATTTCGTTTAGGGCAGTTATGTAGATACAAAGATTTCTGTCAAGCCTTATGCCCGCAACAACATGCTTTTTCCACTTCTTCCTTACTGGGTTCTGGTCATGATATGGTCATGATGTGGTCATCACCATGAGCATATCATCAGCAGATGATAAGCTGAACCCAATAGGGAAGCTATTGGAAAAGAGTGAAATAGACAGAACAAACAGTATCATTGGCAAGAATATTCAATGCTTTTATAAATCGCACAAAAAAAGACCGCAAGAGGAGTATGTCTCGCGGTCTGTTGCGTGCACTAAGGAGGTTACACTTATTTTCTTGGGCTCGCTTGTCTAAATCTTTGTTTGTTGTCTCTCATCTGTCTGTGAGTAGTGTTTCGATTGCCGGGTCTGCGGTAATCAGGATAGCATGATCCATCCCTGAAACCACGTCCGTCACCGCGTTGACCCATCATGGGAAATCCCATGCCTTCACGAGAGCTGTGCAGGGATAATCTTGTCAAAATGCTTTCTCTTTGCTCGGCATCGAGGTCTTTGAGCATTGCGCTGAGCATGTCAACGCGTGCATTTTTGAGTTCAAGGTCTTTGTCCGTCAACTGTTTGTTGAGTGTTTTCACCTTCTTAAAATCCTGTTTTTTGATGGCTTCGGCGATATCAACGTTCAGGTTTTTAATCTGGGCAGAGATGGTATTTCTTTGCTTATCGTATGCAGTTCTTGCACTTGTGATGCTATCTATCTGTTTCTGGGTGAGATTCAAGCTCTCTTCCCATCTCATCATCGGCTGGCCTGGGGCTTCTTTTTTCTCTTTCATCTCTACTGTCTGGGCGAGGAGGCCGACGACGACGAGCACGAGCATCAGGGCGGTTATCATTATCTTCTTCATTTTTATTTCTCCTATCATGGCGACGGTTAAACATTTCCGTTCTGCGTTTCATGTGTTCTGCCCGAGATTGGAAATAGTCTTTTGCTTCGTCGGGCGTCATTTGTTTGCGAATTTGAACTAAGTTTTCTCCCAAGGATTGCTCCAAATCGCTTTGGGCAACGAGGGAGGAATCAATAATCGAGAGAATTCTTTCTTCATCCAAGGTCTGTTTTGCCAACTCTTCCATGAGCTTGAGTTTATAACTCTCAAAATCACTGCGCAGCTGATCTATCTGAGGGTTGTGTCTCATGTCATTTACATGCGTGGGGAGTTCGATGCGTTCTCTTGTGCGCGGTGCTCTCTGTTTCGCTTTCGAAATTCGCAAATGAAACCACAGGAGGCTACCTATGAAGGCAAGATTAAACGCCAAAGAGATGCTAAACAATATAAAAAGAAGGCGCTTACTCATCATAAACCTCCCAGATGCTATTGTCGCCAAAGCTGAGTTGCAGATATTCCTCTTCTTCGATCTGAGCATAATCAGAGCTGTCTGCATAGGCTTTTTGACCTAAGCCCACTCCGGCAAAGATGCTGAAGAAGAGCAAAAGCGAAAAGGCTGCATAGGAAAGACTGAGTCGCCACGAGCTTTGACGGCGGGTTTTTATCGGAAGATTGTTCATGATGCGATGGTGCAACCACGCGGGATACTCCACATCTTGGATGGCAGTCAGATTCTCGTGCAGGAGTGCTGTCTGCCGGTATATCTCGTTGCAGGAGGAACATTTCTTCAGATGCTCGTCCAGTTTCGAGACGAGTTTGGTGCTCAGCTCGTTATCGAGCTTGAGGCTGATATAGCGTTCGGCTGTCTTGCATCTCATTGTTCTCTCCTTATTTTTTTTAACCGACAATGGGTTCTATTCATGATACTCTCCCTTAGTTCTTTCCCTGCAAAACTTTTTTGCGAAGAATTCGTTTTGCTCGAACGAGCAGGGATTCAACGGCTTTAACGCTGATCCCGAGACTTTCAGACATCTCTTTATAAGACATTTTTTCATAATATTGAAGTTGAATCACCGCTGCGAGACGGGGCGGAAGTTCGGATATCGCTTTTGTTAAGTGAGAATAATCCACCTCTTCCTCTTCCTCGGGAGCCTTGGTGATCTGAGCCATAACAGTCGGGTCTATATCCACATAGCGGGATTTCTTTTTGAGGAAAGTCATGGCTTTATTGTGGGCAACTCGATATACATACGCCAGTGCCGTCTTTTCTTCTATCGTTTCAAACTTTTCAAAAACGGAGATAAAAGTAAGCTGCACGAGGTCGAGCGCATCCTGCTCCTCTTTGGCAATACCCAAAAGATAGCGGTAGATGCGTTTTTCATGCAGGCTGAGGAACTCCTCAAAATATTCCTTATTCATGATTGCACTTTTTAAAAGAGTAGTGATTTTCGTCAAGCTTTCCGATGATATTTTCAGATATTTGTTCAAAATTGCATTTCATGCTTGACGACTTTTGCCTCAATCAAAAAATGCAGGCATGGGAAAGAATCATAATAATCGAAGCATTAGCTTTGTTGCACGGCGATATCTTGCGGGTAAAAGCCGCATGGGAATCAGTCGCGCCCATCTTTTGACCATTGGCGGGATCGCCCTCGGCGTGATGGCACTCATCGTGGTCAGCTCGGTTATGAACGGTATGCGTAATGACATCCAAAAACGCATTATGGGAACCCTCTCGGAGATACGTCTTTCTGCCCATAAAGGTGAGCCGCTGGATGATTATCAGGCTCTCATCGACAAGATCAACGCTGTGGGCTATGCTGCTTCGCCGGTGGTGCGCCAAGAATTGCTCATCAGAAGTGAAAGCGGAACTGCGACACCTGCCGTCGCCTTTGGGATTGATGCTAAGACACACCCGCAGGTGAGCTCCGTGTTGATTTCCAGCCGTCAAAATGAAGACTTACAGGGCATCATCGCCGGTGCGCTTGATTCCGAAAGCTTCGATGAAGGCGGGATCATCCTCGGAGCGGGGATCGCTGCTGATCTGGGGATATTCTTGGACGACGAAGTGTTGCTCATCTCGCCCATCTTCAGCATCCCATCCCCCTTTGGAATGCTGCCGCATCTGCACTCGCTCAAGGTTCAAGCCATCTTCAATGCCGGCATGCCGGAATATGACCAAAACTATGTATTCATCCCCTTAAGCGTTGCGCAAAGCTTTGCCGGATATAGCACTGAGATCGACTATCTTGAGATCAAAAGCGGCGATCGCAGCTACAGCAAAAAGCATCTGAAAAAACTCTCGGCGATGTTTAAAGACTATAAACTCGAGGATTGGGGAGATTTTGACGCCAGCCTCTATGGCGCGATCCGCTTCGAGAAATATCTGATGTTTGTGATCCTCTTATTTATGTTTGTCATTGCTGGCTTCAATCTCACGGGATCGCTGCTGAAAATCATCACCCAAAAGAAGCCGGAACTGGGGCTACTCAAGGCTTTGGGCTATAATGAACGTGATCTGAGGCAGCTCTTTATGATGCAAGCCATGATGCTCTGCACTTTGGGAATTGCCCTTGGACTCATCCTCGGCAGCGTCATGCTTTTCATCCAAGCCAAGACAGGATTGGTCAAGCTCGAAGACTTTATGACCCTGCCGGTTAAGATACAATTTAGCGACTATTTACTGGTGATCGCCGTCTCATATCTGATCACTTGGCTGAGCATACTCTTGCCGCTGAAACAGTTGAGCGGCATCGATGCGGTGAAGCTCATCCGCAAAAACGCCTAAAAGGAACGCACAGTGGAAAATAATCAAAGCGATATCTTCGAACTCTCGGAATCACAAGATAAGAAAATCCCTCTGGCAGAACGACTTCGCCCCAAGAGCCTTGATCAGTTGCGTGGACAAGAAAAGCTGATCTCGCCGCAATCGCTGCTGAGTCGCATGATATCTGAGGATGATTACCACAGCTTTATCCTCTGGGGACCTCCCGGGAGCGGCAAGACCACCATTGCACGCATCATTCAAGGCCATTCTAAACAACGTTTTATACAGTTCAGCGCAGTGCTTTCCGGCATCGCTGATGTCAAGAATGTGATGAAAGATGCAGACTATAATCACAAGACAAGAGGTGAGCCGAGCCTGCTCTTCATCGATGAAATCCATCGTTTCAACAAGTCCCAGCAAGACGCATTCTTGCCTTTTGTGGAAAGCGGCGCCGTCATCCTCATCGGAGCGACCACGGAAAATCCCTCTTTTGAAGTCATTCCCGCTCTGCTTTCACGCTGCCACGTCTTCGTTCTTGAAGCCCTTCCTGAAGAAGATATCAGCCAGATTCTTTCCCGCGGCTTTGAGGAACTTGTGCTTAGTCAAAACGAGGAAGTGATAGGCTGGATGGCACAAAACAGCGGAGGAGACGCTCGGCGCGCACTCAATGAGTTGGAGCTGATCAGCCCTTTCCTCAAAGAAAACCCCAAGCCGGATATCCAAGACCTTGCCAATGCACTCGCTAAAAAGACCATGTTCTACGACAAAAACCGCGAGGAACACTTCAACCTCATCTCGGCACTGCATAAATCCATGCGCGGCAGTGACCCTCAAGCTGCGCTCTATTGGCTGGCAAGAATGCTGGAAGCCGGAGAAGACCCGCGCTATATCGTGCGTCGCATGATCCGCTTTGCCAGCGAGGACATAGGTCTCGCTGATCCTGAAGCACTCACTCAAGCTCTCGCAGCCAAGGATGCACTGCTCTTCATCGGCATGCCCGAAGCCTCAACCGCATTGGCTCAAGCCGTTGTATATCTCGCCACTGCACCAAAGAGCAATTCACTCTATATCGCCTATAAAGAAGCGGCAAAAGATGCGATCAAGACCAGCCATCATGGCGTTCCGCTGCATATCCGCAATGCTCCCACCCGGTTGATGAAGGATCTCGACTATGGCAAAGACTATGTCTATGATCACGACGCCGAGCATAAGTATCACTATCAGAGATACTTCCCTGATAAACTTCCGGAAAAGGACTACTACCAGCCCGGCGAATATGGTTTTGAAAAAGAGATAGCCAAACGCCTTGCCTGGTGGGAAAAACTGAGAAAGAAAGAAGACTGAGCGGAGTCAAATAACTGATCATAACCGGTTTCGATATGAAAAAGGCGAGATTAAATCATTCTGCGGGAGCTCAATAAGCCGGATTCTGTGCTCCCTCAAAAGAAGGAGTGATGTCTATTCCTCTACGCCAAAACTCGCGCCTTGGCTTTAGCTGCCTACCCGGAAGCGGCGTGGGCTCGCCATTGCTTCCCTATTTGGCATTGCACCGGATAAGGCATTCCTGGCTGCCACTGTCACCAATGGCACCGGTGGTCTCTTACACCACCATTTCACCCTTACGTTCTCATAAAGAGCGCGGTTTGTTTCTGTGGAGCTAAGCTCTGCATTGCTGCAGCTTCCCGTTAGGAAGTATCCTTGCCCAAGGTGTCCGGACTTTCCTCCCTGCCCGAAGGCACGGCAGACATCTTTTACTCCCGCAGACTAATCTCTTTTATCCCACATAATTATACCCCGCTAATTCTGTCTATAAATATTTGAGCATCTCTTCGCCGATGACGCCGGCATAGAGTTCGATGAAAGGCTTGACCGGACTGATATTGATCTTAGGGAAAAAGACCTGTTCGATCTGGAAAAAGCCCACCGAAGACTCCATCTCCACCTCGATGCGGATAGGCTTTTCTTTGCCTTTGACTATCCTTACTTTTGTGATGGAAGAGGCAGATGTGCGGTGAATATCGCCGACGCGCACCTTATCCGAAAGCAAGACCGAGATTCGGGCGCGTCCTTTTTCCATGTCGCTCCCGTCTCCGATCAGCACCAATCCAGCCTCCAAGGAGTGTATCTTATATGTCGCCATGTGCCCGAAAATTCCTTCGATAGCGATGGATTTGATCGCCGCTTTGAGTTCATATTCATGCGTTTCATGAATCGCATTCACCACGCGGTCTATAAAGGGACGAGCCAGTTCGATGCTGATGAGTTCATGTCCATCCCGCGCAATGCTCATGCCAAGATCGTGAAGCAGCGCAGCGAGAATCACGCCCGTGAGAGAATCGTCCGCCGTGCCCACTCCCTCTTTCTCGAGGTTCATCTGGATGCCGGCTTCGTTGAGTAGCTTAAACATGCGGATGGTATTGATGGTCGCCATGCGCGTGTGCACCGGACCGTGATCGTTGAAGCCCAGTCTTTTGATGGACACGATATTGGCATATTCCTGCAAAGCCTGCAATTCAGGGTCGGCAAAAACGAGCTCAGCGGCTGCCTTCGCCTTGCCGGAAAGCATCTTCAAAATACGCTTTTCCAATTGTTGTTGTTTTATTGATTTCTTCATTATTGTTTCCTTAATATATGAATATAAAGCTTATAACTCTTTTTCTGCCAGTGTGATAATCTCATCCGGCAGGCCCAAGATGCGCGCAATCTTCAGCGCATCCAAGGGCGGAGTTTTGCTCTCATCCAGCTTCACTAACGAATAGTCCATAGCGTCCGAGAGCAGTTTCAGTCTATGTTTGATATCTTCCGTATGCAAAGGATTGATGGCTTTATCTATGCCGCGAATCTGATATTGCGGGATGTTTTTCTTCAGCGCAGGCGCCGTGAAATGAGTAGCGGCGATGGTGCTATGCTCGCTTTTGCTGAGATACTCAATCACCGCAGTGGCAAGTGCTTCGCCCTCTCGTGGATTGGTTCCCTTGCCAAATTCATCGAGCAGATAGAGTCCGCGCCCCTTCGTGTTCAGCGCGCGTCCAAATGCCACAACCTCGATGCCGAAAGAGGAGAGATTTTCCTCCGCCGCACAGTGATTGTAATACACATAATCATAGATGGGCATAGTCGCAGAGCGCGCCGGAAGTGGGATCGCCAGCTTGATCATCAGTGCAAACTGCCCCAAAGCCTTGAGAATGGTGCTCTTCCCACCCATATTGGGTCCCGTGATGAGATTCACCCTCATGTCAAAGCAAAGGTCAAGACTCTGATATTTATGCTTTTTCCCTTTCAAACTCAGCTCTGTCTCCAGATTGCGCGCCGCTTTGAATTCCATCTTTTCAGCAATAGTCGGAATGCAGCAATCGTGAAGCAGTGCAAAACGCGCCAAAGCATAGTCGCAACCAAGCTCGCAAGCCTCGTCATAAGCCTTTCTCAGCAACGGGTAAAAGCCGTCCACCGCCTCGGAAAGCTCGCCCAAGATGCGCTCCTCCTCTTTTTCCACGAGCTGATTGAGCACCGCTATCTTCGCCTTAAGTTCCTGCGCTTTCGGCGAATCAGCAAGGATGAAGCTGAGATTTGCAATGTTTTCTCGGTGCAAGGCAAAATAGCCGCTACTTTGGATTTTTTGGATGAACTCACCTTGCGAACGCGGCAGAACAAACTCCTCTTTGAGACTATCCATCCCGAGCTTTTCTTTGGCTTCCTGCAAAAATCTATGCCGCTCGTGTTTCAGATGGCGAGCAAGCTCCACCTTTTCATCCACGAAGCTGCGCAAGTCCTTGCTATATGCGGGCGATATGCTAAAAGAAGGTGCCTTGATGCCATCGGGATCCAAGAGCAAAAACAGCTCACTGAGATCAGGCAATTCATAGAAATCCAGCTTGGATTCCAGCGCATATTTCCTGAGAATTTCATAATGATAAACAAAGTTTTTCAGCTCAAAAAGCTGAGAAAGACCGAGATGTGCAGACTTATAGGCAGAAGGACGCAATTCATTGATGTATGAGAGGATGGATTCCCAGCGATCATGTTTATCGGAGGCCAAAAGTTGCATAAAGCGATGCCGACGCTCATAGGCGCAGAGTATTTCCTCTTCGCTAAGGCTGTGCCTATATAGCTTGTGTTTCATCACCGAAATCAAAAAAGCGGCGGGCAGCTTGATCTCATCAAATATCCTTTCCAGCCCCAAGAGCTCATACTGTTTTTTCATTTGCTTCCTTCCTTGTTTATTCAGGTTTTAGCGCGGTCTATCGTCAAACAATCTATGTTCTATCCACAGGATTATTCACAATTTTCTACTTGTGCAATGCTTTTCATAGAGCCCGCGCTTGTCAATATCTTTCTATATTTAAAGCCAAATAAAGCAATTCCCCAAAATAGTTCTTGACATAAAAAAGCTTGAACGTTATTTATGGAACATGGCTTATTGCCATTAATATAAAGGATATTAGCGCGCACACCGTTTCTTGATATATGGCAAGCGCAAAGCAAGTTTGGTCTTTATCATTTCGAAATTAGACGAAAAGACAGTGGCAAGCAACAACAACAAATCACACAAAACAGAGAGGTTTATCATGAAAAAAACACTTATCATCGCTTTAGGTATTTTCTTGCCTATCTTCCTGATGGGCAGCGTGTTTGGGCACACAAGCCCAAAATTGGTTAAAATGGATACAAGCTTTCTGCGCGACTTACACTATGCACCCGCAGAAATGGTTCATCAAGACTGGAATGAATACACCAATAGCTGGGAGAACGAATTCAAAATTAGCTTTCATTACAATAGGTTAGACTTTGATTTGCCGGTGATCGACCACTTGGAATATTATGCATTTGAAGATGGGGAGTGGGTACTCGGCTTCGAAGGATTTGTTGAATATAATGACCAAGGTTTCATCACTAATTTGTATGTCCAATTGGAAGTAGAACCTGACCAGTTCGTGAATTTCATAGAAGTATATGCTGAATATGATGCCCAGAATCGTCTCACCATTTTTAAAGGATATCAAAAGGAAGATGAGGAGCTTGAGCTAAACTTTGCTTTAGATATTCAATATAATAACTGGTATGATATGATTGTCTATCAATATATTTATGATTCTTGGGAAGAATATGAAGAAGATGCAAAAGTTGTCATCGAATTAGACGATCAAGATCGTATGGCGGTTCAAACTGTCTATGTTACGGATGACGGAGGTGAAGAGTGGTATTTAAGCGACAAAATCAGTATCTCCTATCATCCTCAAGATACCAGCAGTATTGTAGATTATATCGATTACATTAGCAGGTTGATGCCTCTTTTATATCTATTCGGTGACGATTCAATGAACTATGGTATGATTTCAGAAGAGTATTTTGCGTATTGGGATGACGACTCTTGGCACACATACGAAAAACACGTTTATGAGTATAACTCGCTCTTGCAAAACATCAAAATTGAGGAGCATTGGCCATCATACCCCGACTGGTATAACTATTATAGCCAATTCTTGACCTATGATACTCATGGAAACATGACCGAGATCTTGGGAAAATATAATGAGGATGGGACTTGGGTTCCGGATGACAAATTATCCATCTCCTATATCCCCTGGACAGATGTCTCGGATGAACATATACCGGCGATAGATAGAGTGAGCCTGCAAGCCTATCCACAGCCTTTTGCAGACCATATTAATCTCATCGCGGAGAGCAAAGCAGGTGGCGCAATCTCGATTGACATCTTTAACCTCAAAGGACAGCTTGTGCGTAGTTTTAATGCAGTTTCGGGACAAAATGTCATTTGGGACGGCAAGGATAATCGCGGCAAAAACCTGCCCAGCTCTGTATATTTGATGCGCGCTAATCAAGACGGCATCTCCGCTAACAAGAAGATAATTAAACTAAAATAACCAATATGAGGGCTGCTTTCACCGGCAGCCCTTTTTCTTTGTCCCTCGATTCCCACCATCTCAGGCAGGCAAAACATCCTCAATTTCGCCCTTTACGCAAAGCCTGAACCATGATATTCCTTGCCTTATATCAATAGTTACATATCATATCATAAAAAGTGATAATAAAGGAATATCTTAGTGACAAACTTAATGAAAATCCGTATCTCTCGCCTCTTTTATGAGGATAGAGAGCTGCTGAAAGACGTCAACCTCGACATCCACAAAGGCGAGCGCATCCTCATCGTCGGCGAAACAGGCACGGGGAAAAGCTCGCTTCTGAACTCCCTGAACCTCATGAATCACAGCTATGAAGGAGAGATCTTCTTCAAAGACAAAGTGATAACTGACTACGCTCCCCAATATCTTCGCAGCCGCATTATCATGGTGATGCAAGAGCCCTGGTTAGGCGCAGGCAGCGTGGCGGAAATCCTGGACGAAGCCCGCAGCTTCCAAACCTTCAAAAAGCGCGGAATCGGCGATCAATCTCAGCGCAGAAAACAGCTTTTTGAGAACTTCAAACTCAGCGAAGACACGATGCAAAAGAAGGCAGACCAGCTTTCCGGCGGCGAAAAACAGCGAGTTGCCCTCGTTCGCGCCTTGCTCTTGGAGCCCGAAATCTTGCTTTTGGACGAGATTAGCTCGGCACTTGACCAACACACTTCCGGCATCATATCCGATTGTATTTTCAACAACTTCCCCGGCACTGTGATCGCGATCTCCCACGATCCGCTTTGGCAAGACCGCTGGCTGAGAAGCTGGAAATTGGAAAACGGCAAACTCATCAACCAGAGGGAGGCATAAATCATGGATATCACATACTTAGGACTCGTCCTTTCCCTGCTTTTACTGATTATTCCGCTGTTGATTTTCAGACATCTCAAAGTGAAACTCACCAAACAGCTTCTCACCTCCTTCGGCAGGATGATCGTGCAACTGGCTCTCGTCGGGCTCTGGCTCAGCTTCCTCTTTGAGGCAAATCTCGCTTGGCTCACGATCTTGTGGATGCTCGTAATGCTATCAAACGCCGTGCTGATCCTGCGCGGGCGCATCAAATTCCAGCGCAAGATTCTCACGCCGATCTTCTTGATCTCGCTGCTCACAACCTCACTCATCATCGTGCCTTGGATTCTCTTTATCGCAATCCGCCCAGAGCCGCTCTTTTCTCCAACCTTCATCATCCCCATATTCGGCATCGTTTTGGGTAATAGTATGAACGGAGTAGCGCTGGCTTTAGAGCGTTTTGAGAGCAATCTCAGCGGCAATTGGAAAGCATATACCACGCGGCTCAGCCTCGGTGCAAGCCTTTGGGAAGCGGCTTTGCCCACCTTTAGACAAGCCTTGCATGCCTCGCTTTTGCCCCAGCTTCTTAATATCGCCGCCATGGGAATCGTTAGCCTTCCCGGCATGATGAGCGGTCAAATTTTGGGCGGCGCATCCCCGCTGATCGCCATCAAATATCAGATGATGGTGATGTCTGCCGTCTTTTCCGCAGTGACGCTCACAGATTATATCGCAATCCGGCTCTATCTCAAACGCCGTTTTGATAAGTATTATTTGCCGAAAGGTTAGTTATCCCCCAGCTTATGGGATTACAAAGCAGAATAAGTTTCTACAAATGACTTATAAACATGATTATTGCCTGAAATAAAAGAGCACTATATCAGTAAACCAAAAAAAGGTTGACTGAATAGTTCGTCTCTCTAAAAATGCCCCAATAGAAATAATTAGAGACGCTTGGGATAAGGATGCCATGAAACATATTATAAGCACATACTTAGACGATCTGCAAAAAGAGATAAACCGCGGTGATGCCCGCGAGGAATCATTCTATCACTGTTTAAAAGACATGATAGATGCCTATGCTGCTCACAGTAAAATCAGTAAATGCGAAGTAACCATTTTACCCAAAGCTACCGACGCCGGAAACCCTGACTTTCGCATTTGGGACGGCAAAGCCAGCATCACCGGCTATATAGAAGCCAAAAAACCGGATACATATAGCTTAGACCCCATCGCTGTAAGCGAGCAACTGAAACGTTATTTAAGCACTTTCCCCAACCTCATCCTTACAAACTTCTATGAATTCAGACTTTATCAGCATGGTGAGCTTATTGAAATCGTCTCCATCGCCAGTCCCATCAACGCTACTCAGATGAAAGCGGCTCCTCCCGCTTCAAACATAGATGAATTTACCGCCTTATTAGACCGCTATTTCAGCTTCTCTCTACCCGCCATAACTGACCCCAATGCTCTGGCAAATGTGCTCGCCAAACGCACTCGCTTCTTGCGCGACGAGATCATGGCATTAATGCTGGCAGAAGAAGAAAACAACAAGAGAGACTTGCACAATTTCTATGAATCCTTCAAGAAACTTTTGATTAATAGCCTCACTATTGAGCAATTTGCCGATTTATATGCTCAAACCCTCACTTATGGCATTTTCGCCGCTCGAACACGCAGTGAAGACGAGTTTCATCGTGAGCTAATATATAAATATATTCCCAGCACTTTAGGCATCTTAAAAAGCATTTTCAGATTCATATCACTTGAAGAACCGCCCAAAGCTCTAACAATTTTGATTGATGACATTGCCGATATACTTTTCAAGACGGATATCCAAAAGATATTGCATCGTTTTCATTCAGAGGGCAAAGGCAAAGACCCCATCGTGCATTTCTATGAGGCTTTTCTTAGCGAATATGACCCCAAATTGAGAAAGAAACGAGGTGTTTATTACACACCTGAACCAGCGGTGCGCTATATCGTGAATAGCATTCACAGCCTGCTTAAACTTCGCTTTGCAAAAGACGATGGACTTGCCTCAGAAGATGTGACCATTCTTGATCCTGCTGCCGGAACCCTCACCTTTCCCGCCGAAGCCATCAACGTCTCCATTGAGGAATACAAAAATAAATATGGGAGCGGGAGTATTCATAAATTGATCAAGAATCATATCTTGCCCGACTTTTATGCCATCGAGTTGATGATGGCTCCTTACACCGTGGGACATCTCAAGATAAGCTATCTTTTGGATGAGCATGGTTATAAGCTGTCCGAAGATGAACGCTTTAAACTATATCTTTCCAACACCTTAGAGCCCGATATTCCGGAGCAAATCATGTTGCCTATCGCCTATGATATCAGCAAAGAATGTGAACTGGCAAACCAAGTGAAATACCAAGAACCGATCTTGGTGATCATGGGCAATCCTCCTTATAGCGGAGAAAGTGAGAATGTTAATACTTGGACGGAAGACCTCCTGAAAACAGACATCGATGGAGCTCAGAGCTATTACTTTATTGATGGAAAACCTTTAGGGGAGAGAAACCCCAAGTGGCTGCAAGACGATTATGTGAAGTTCTTGCGTTTTGCACAATGGAAGATTCATAAAGCAGGCAAAGGCGTTGTGGGCATGATCACCAACCACGGCTATTTGGATAACCCTACCTTCAGAGGCATGCGCCAAAGTCTGATGAATACTTTTGATGATATATATATATTAGACCTGCACGGCAATGCTAATAAAAAAGAAACCGCTCCAGATGGTGGCAAAGACGAGAATGTTTTCGATATCAGACAAGGAACTGCAATCATCCTTATGGTGAAAGTTGCTGTAAAAAAGAATGATATAGCCAAGGTGTTCCATCACGAGCTTTTTGGATTGCGACAGGCTAAATATGATTGGTTGGATAACAACGCATTTAAAGCTGATGACTATGAGGAGTTAAGGCCTCGTTCTCCTTTCTATCTCTTCCGCCCAAAAGCTGCCGGAAATGAACATTATTTAAAGTGGACAAAAGTGCCCGAGATATTCCCTGTCAACAGTGTGGGCATCGTCACTGCCAGAGACAAGCTTACCATTCAAGATAGTCCCAACAAAGTGCGCACTATCATTCGCAATTTTTCATCGATGGACGTAGAAACCGCGAGAGAAGCTTACAAGTTAGGGAAAGATGTTGTGGGCTGGAAGGTTGAAAACGCCCAAAATGACTTGAAAGATAGCGGCTTAGATGATAACAACATTATTCCAATACTCTATCGTCTGTTTGACAAGCGATACACTTATTACACAGGCAAAAGCACAGGTTTCCATTGCAGACCTAGAAAAGAAGTTATGCGACACATGTTGGGGGAAAACGTGGGTTTAATAACGGTAAGACAGGTTGCAGAAGGAATTTTTAATCATGCGTTTATAACTGACACGATTGTCGAAAGCAGGATTACATTAAGCAATAAAGGGATAGCCTATGTCTTCCCCCTCTACCTCTACCCCGATGAACACAACGAAGACATCTTCGCCAATTCAAAACGCGAATACAACATAGCTCCCGAGTTCATTGATCACTTCAGCAAGCTTTGGACTGAGTTCAAACCTGAACAGCTCTTCTATTATACCTATGCTGTTTTGCACAGCAATGAATATCGCCGTCGCTTCAAGCAATGTCTCAGCTTGGATTTTCCGCGCATACCTTTCACAGATGACTACGATATCTTCAGCAGTTTATCAAACTATGGCAAAGAGCTCGCCGATATCCACCTGTTACAAAGCTCCAAATTAAATCCACCCTTAGCTAAATATCAAGGAAGTGGCTCAAATGACACAGTTGAGTTTATCCGATATAACAAGAAAAAGGGAATTGTGCAAATTAACCCAGATAAATACTTCGAAGGCATCACGCCTGAACTGTGGAACTATCAGGTGGGCGGCTATAATGTGCTCCACAAATATCTTAAAGACCGTAAAGATAAGACACTTAACGACCCTAAAGCCTATTGCAGGATTGCGATGGCTTTGGCTCTGACAATCGAAATTCAAGATAGGATAGACATGATTATCGATAGTGTGATTCAATAAAACTATTTGCATGTTGTTCTTGTTCCATCTCTTAAGGCGAGTTATTGCCACCAATCTCGCATAGATTTTTGCACCTCTCCCCCTCCTTCCTTATTGGGTTCTGGTCATGATATGGTCATGATATGGTCATGGGCATGACCATATCATAGGCGGAACACGGGCTGAACCATATAGGGAAGAAGTGGGTGAAATGTGGTATTTATTGGGGAAAAAACAGGGAAAAATCTTGATGCTCCCCTTTTTGCTTGACGGAATATTGCAATTTTATATCAAAGTGAGATCAAGAAAATATAGAAAATAATAGGAGTATCGATGAACGCATATACCGCATGGGTGAATGCCCACCCTATTCTCAGCGCCATCATCCAATTCGCAATCCTCGGAACCCTTGGCGAGATCATCTCTCAATTTATCGCACGTAAAAGTATTAAATATCCCTTCACCTTTGGGCTCACGCTCTGGAAAATGGTGGTGTGGGGACTTCTCTCAATCGGCGTCAAATATGCCTTTACCGGCTTTGGCGGCTTTGTAGATTCGCTTGTGGAAGCGGGTTTTTGGCCAGAATTTGCTGCAAATAGCTGGGGCTATGCATTCTCGCGCTCGGCGTTTATGAACCTGCAATTTGGTCTCTTTTTGGTGATCATGCACAGGGTTTTGGACAACATCCCGGAGAAGGTCAAGAATTGGAAAAACATGGATAAGAGCATGTATAGCCTGCTTTGGTTTTGGATTCCTGCCCACACCCTGACTTTCAAAGCGCCGGATGCTCTGAGAATGGGCTTAGCCGCACTGCTCTCCATCGCTTTGGGGCTGATTCTCGGCTTTTTTAATAGAAAATAAAGCACGAAATTGGTATTATAAGACGCAGACAGGGATGTTTGCGAAACAAGTAAAAGGTTAAATAAAAACAATATAGGCGGAGCTTTGGAAAATATCGATAAAGATCAAAGTTCCGCCAAAATCTTTAGATATAGCGCCACTCCGCTGATTTTGCCGGTGCTGATGTGGACGCTTGGGCTGATCTTGGGCAGATATTCCGCCCTACCCGTCCTCTTTTGGTTGCCCGGAATCATCCTCTTTTTCATCCTCGCTATATTCATCAAAAAACAGCGTAACCTATTAATCCTCACGCTCTTCCTCCTTTTTGGAGCATATAGAATCAGCCTCCAAGACGCTCATACTTCACCCCTGAAGCAAAGCCTGAGAGAAGAGGGAAAAAGCAGGCAAGAGTTGATCTATGAAGTTGAAAGCAAATTGGGTGAGAAGTCATATCAAGTGCGGCTCATCGAAATCGGTGGGCTCAAGACCAGTGAACAGGTGATCCTCTTCGGCATCGATGAACTGGAGATCGGCGAAGCTTATGGCTCGCTTTCGGACATTGAATACATCTATTCCGATCCCATTTTGGACGTCTATCCCACGCGCTTTATGGGCTCCATCCGGGCTATTTTGCCCCCGCAAAAGCTGGAGGGAAAGGCAAAGCGCAGGACAGTGGAGAGCCTGAGGCTAAAGCTTGCAAGCAGGCTGGATGATGCTTTGGAAAACTATGCACCGCTGGCAAAAGCACTGTTGATCGGGGATGGAAGCTTTAAGAAGGAGCATCGACAACGCCTGAGTCGCGCGGGGATTACCCATCTCGTGGTGGTGAGCGGACTGCATGTGCTCATGCTGGGAATGATCGTGCTCATGCTCTTTCGGCTTTTCTTCCCACGCAAATTGGCGGAGCTTTTGTTCATGATTTTTCTCTTGGGATTTGCCGCGATAAATAACTGGGCACCGCCGATTGTGCGAGCCATGTTGATGATTGATCTTACTCTCCTCAGTCGTTGGTTATCGCGCATGCCTTCATCGAAGCAAACCCTTGCCTTGGCACTGTTTATCATCACGCTACTTGGTCCCGAGCAGTTCTTTAGTTTGGGCTTGCAGATGTCTTTTCTCTGCGTTGCGATCATCGTTTTTGCCTTGCCACAGCTACGTAGCACAGCTGGAAAATCTTGGTACAAACGCACCCTTATTTGGCTGGCAAATTACCTTCTTTTAACCGTCTATATGGGCATAGGCTTGGCACCGCTTACGCTTTATCACTTTGGCACGGCGTCGCTTAACAGCCTCTTGGGCAATCTTTTGGGCATCCCCTTGGTCTATCTGTTGCTTTCGCTCTCGCTTTTGATTCTTGTATTTCCGGCGCAAGCCTTTGTCCTCTCTTTCAAATTTATCTGCGATCTCTGGCAAAGCTGGCTGAACATCTGTTCCGATCTCCCTTTCCACATCGAAGGAAACTGGATATCGCTACCCACGGCACTGGCCTTAGCTTGCACGCTCGCACTGCTCTTCATCGCTTTCAGGGGCAGATTTCGCCTCTTGCTGAAGGCGGGTATTCCCCTGGGAACTCTCGCGCTCATCCTGTTTTTGATTCCTACAACACATAAAAACGAGCTTTATATCTTCAATGCGGGAGTGGCGGATTGCAGCCTAATCTTTGCCGACGATGGGACGAGCCTGATGATCGATACGGGCGAGATCTTGGGAAGCCGTGCGGAACAAAGCTTTGATCCTCTGCATCAGCGTGAAAGCTGGATGGGAAGGAACTTGCTCTCCTGGCTCAAACGCAAGAAGATAAAGAGCTTAGACCATGTGGTTATCACGCATTTGCACAGCGATCATGCCGGTGGATTAAAAGACCTCAGCCATGCCGTTAGAATCAAAAACCTCTATTTAGACGAATATCTTTTGGATAGAGATGAGTGGCGGGAATTGGAGAAAACGCTGAGGCTCAAGAATTGCAACCTGCATGCAGTTCGGGACACATTCAGCCTCGCATTGGGATCAAATAAAGTGAAATTCCTGCATCCCACGGCGGCATATCCCGAAATCTCAGAAAATAATCGTAGCATCGTCTGCCGCTATGATACTAAAATGCAAAGCTTTCTCTTTACCGGAGACATCGAAAGACCTGCGGAGATTTGGCTGGCAAATCACTATTCCGATGAGCTGAAATCCGATGTTCTCAAGGTGCCGCATCACGGCTCTCGCGGCTCTTCATCCATGGAGTTCCTCAGCGCGGTGCAGGCGCAAGAAGCCATCTTCTCTACGCGAAGAAACAATCTCTATGGTTTTCCTCATCCTGAAGCCCTCATAAGATATCGAGACCTGAATATTCAGGAAAAATATACTTATGAGGGAACTCTGAGATATAAAACAAAATAATTTGTCCTTAGCATATTTCTTATTTGACTTAGGCAAAGAATTGTGTATATTGTAAAAAGACTCTTGCGTTCCGAAAATAACTCGGAATCAAAAGAAGTAAACGAAATAATAAATACCTTTTAGGAGAGAACAATGATTAGCAAAAAAATGGTCGATGCCATAAACGAACAGATTAACAAAGAATTATATTCCGCATACCTCTATCTCTCGATGAGTGCATGGTTTGAGGAACAAAGCCTCGGCGGGATGGCAAGCTGGATGCACGAGCAAGCCAAAGAAGAATATGATCACGCAATGAGATTCTTTAAGTTTCTCGTTGAGCGCGGCGCACAGGTGATCCTCGCACCCATCGCCCAGCCGGAGATCGAATTTAAGAGCCCGCTTAATGCCTTCCAAATGGCATTGGAGCACGAAAGATTTGTCACCGCCAGCATCAACGATTTGATGACTCTCGCCATCAAAGAAAAAGACTATGCCACAAAGAGTTTCCTCTATTGGTTCATCGATGAACAAGTGGAAGAAGAAGACTCTGTGAGTGCCATCGTTGACGACCTCAAACTCGTTGGCGATAAGGGTCGCGGTCTGCTCATGATCAATCGCGAACTCGGCCAAAGAACCTTTTCACCAGATGAAGATTAAAATAAAGGTTGACTAATATGTCAATCTGTAAATAAGTGGAGACTCGGCAGTTAGTTGTCGAGTCTTTTTTTTATTTTTAAACCAAAAAGGAGTGTTTATGAAATGGAACTATGATGATCTGTATCAGAAGATTTTTGATTCTACACTTGTCGCTGTAGGCATTACAGACCTAAATGGATATTTTGTTGAGGTGAATCCGGCCTGGACAACATACATGGGTTACAGTGCCGAAGAGGCAAAAAGTCTATGCATTGATGAGCTCACCACCGAGGATCAGAAGTGTCGTAGTTCAGAGAACTTTGCCGCACTTTGCAAGGGAGAGATTGAAAGCATTCACATCACTCGCAAATATATACGTAAAGATGGCACAAACTTTTGGACTGATGTCTATGTCTCGCCGCTTAAGAATGATGTCGGTGAAGCGGTTGCCCTCATCGCTTTCATCGTGGATATCGACCGTCTCGTGCATGCCGAAACAGAGCTGGAACTTGCCAACAAAAAACTCAAACAGACCAATGTAGCACTGCAAAGAGCGGTGGACAATCTCACTCATCTTGCGTCCTATGATACACTTACCCATCTTATGAATAGGAGGGTGTTATTAGAATCATTAGACCGCGAAATCCTCAGATGCAAGCGTAACGATAGCGGCTTGGCCATTGCGCTTTGCGATATCGATAACTTTAAGGCTGTGAACGATACCTATGGGCATGATGTCGGTGATATGGCACTGATTGAATGCGCGCGAATCATGAAGGAACAGGTTAGAGGAACGGACTACGTCGGTCGTTGGGGCGGAGAGGAATTTCTCTTTATCTTGCCGGATACGAACCCTGCCGGAACTCTTGTGGTCGTCGAACGTATTCGCAAGATGATAGAAAATACTTTCATCGCCTACGATGGAGGCACGCTCAAGCTCACAGTGAGCTTTGGACTCTGTTTCGAATATGCCGAATTCAATCCGAAAAAGATGATAGATTTTGCCGATAAAGCGATGTATGTGGCGAAGAATTCAGGCAAGAATCGTATCGTGATCCACAATGAAATCTAGGCCCTTAGGGGTAAGCAATATATGCGCTGCTCATAAAGCTGGTTGCAAATAACATACCGATCGCAATCAGGGCGAACTGGACGCTTATGCCAATGACAGCCCATTTCATGGCAGCTTTTGCTCTTGTGGGACTGTTGTTTTTCCAAATCAAATAGAAGATTATCCCTAAAGTGGGTTGCATAAAGCAGGTGAGAGACAAAAGAGAATCCAGCGGGCCTTGATCTCTGAGAGCATAACCCTCTCTGGGGGGAAGAACGGGGCTTACCCTGACTCCGCAATGTATGCAGGATGTAGCTCTGTCGTTGATGTTTTTGCCGCAGTTAAAACAGTACATATATACTATGCTCCTAAAGGTCTGTATCCTTGCTATCTCGGTGGTGGAAAGCAAGGTGCATGATTTTGATGTTGCGCCACAGATATTTGCCAATTATCAGGCAAAGCAGAGGAAAAACCACGACTATCAAGGGGTTATAGGCAAAAGCAGCGCCAAATTGCAGGTGTAGGGCGGATGAGATGGCGCGTGTGAGTCCACATCCCAAGCATTCACACCCAAAGATTGCCTTGGAAAGACACAGTGAAGTCCCGCTCTCCCAAACCTCTACAGGTAGCAATAGAACGATCAAGCCGAGGGACAAGATTGCCAAAGAGCCGATGAGGGCAAAAAGCGGCTTGCGCTTATTACTTGACGAGCGGATTTCCATTTGCGTCAGTGTAAGAGCCTGTAATGATGAGGATGAGATCAATTAAAGCCCAGATTCCACAACCGCCGCCGGTGAGTAGCTGAGCAATCCCTATGTTCGTGTGCCCCGTATAAAATCGGTGTATCCCCAAGCTTCCAACAAAGAGGCAAAGTAGCAGCGTCACCAGCCATTCCTTTTCCCCGTCAGCCGTATAATATCGGGAATTGCGCTCATTCTTCTGAATCATGCCGCAATAACCGCACACTCTCGCATTGTCGTCTATTTGTGTGCCACAGTTAAAACAATACATTTCCACATTCCTTTTATGTCTTATTTACTATTTTGCTCAATTCTCTTTGCTCATCTTAATGGCTTGGCGGATTGAAGATAGATTGCCAGATGATGTTTCTCAGAACGATGCCGGAGAGATCGTCCAATGCCTTCTTTTCGGCTTGGGATATGGCAAGTTCTTCTTTTTGAGAGCCTGCCTTAGCCTCGGCAAAACCTTGACCGTGAAGCATCTTCCCGCTTGCTTTGTCGATGAGCTGCAATTCCAAAGCCACATAGGCGAAGTGCATTTTGAGCTGTTCTTGATATTCCCCTTTGCGAGAAAGAGCGGCCAAACGGAGGATATATTGGGCATCGGCTTCGCTATCACGCACGTCGAGGTTGAATTGCGGAAGCAGATTATAAACAGGGTTGCCGCGTGCTTCCTTCTTCCTGCCATCAAGGGAATAATCAATGTAGATGGCGGGCTTGCTCACTTCCAGCTTGATCTTTGCCGATTTAAACTTCAGGGAGTCGAAGATGCGGCGCACATAGTCGCTCTTGATTTGGCTTCGATAATAATCGCGGTCTATGGCTATCTCAATCTCTTGACGCGGCTCGAAGGAGAGTATCTTGCCTATCTCTATGAGCGTCTTTCCGCCGGCATCCGTGCTGGTCTTGCGCGTGATCTGTCCCTCCCCTTTTGTGAATGAAAGAGCAAGTGGAAAGCTATTGGGAGCTATTCTTTCATTGTTTTTCATCTGAGTTACGCTCGCTGTGATTATGTCCATCTGATCGTGATGCGCAATGCGTTTAAGCTCGTCTTTGCTGAGGCTGATATCCAGATTTGCCGGCAAGCCTTGCAGACGCTGCATAACTTCGTTATACACATTCACTTGTCTGCCTTCCTTGAGCATATTCAGATCCATATCAAGAAAGTCTTCCAGCTCTTCCAATGCCTTGAGCAGAGGGTTCAAGCCCACTTCGTCCCCGCGTGAGTTATCGTCATACAGAGCAAGATACTCGCTTGCTTGCTTGAGAGCTCTTTCTTTCAGCATCTCTCTCTCGGCATTATAGTCAGCTTTGTTGAGGCGATAATATGCCCAATAATGCTTATTATTTTCAAAGGTGTCAACGAGTTCCACGTTCTTGAGAAAGGTCTTACTCTCCGTGGTGATGCGAGACTGATATTCCGACCAATTGATGCCGCTTTCTTCAAAATCAGAGAGTTCCATTTGGGAGAGAACCTGTACGCTGATCTGCATGGAGATGCTTTTCAGTGCGCTGTGATGGGCGTCGTCTTTGAAATTTGGCTTGTTTTTCTTGGGCATCTTAACGGTTGTAGAATAGAAGTTCGGGTCTCTGGGTTCTTTCTTCACCCAATCGGGCTTGTCTGCTCCTCCAAAGGGGAAAAGCCCAAAGAAGAGACATAGCAGTGCGCAGATGTTTTTCATCTTGGATTCCTTTATTTCAGATAGTTCTTTAACTCGCCTACGATCCCTGTAGCGAGACGATTTATGGCGGTATTGAGTAGCTCGTGCTCCGAAACCGAGGCAGGCTCGCCTCTTTTGATCTTGGCAAGAGTCTCGTTACTAAGTGCACGCGCGTCACCTTCGCCTTGGATTGTCCAACTGGCGCTGAAGGGGACTTCTTCGTAGAGGCTATATTGCTTTTGTATCTTACCGGTCGCCACATCTATGATGGAATATGAGCCGGCAAGCACGATCTTACTGCTCTTGGTGAGAGTATAATATTCACAACTAACGTCATCAAAGACATCTCTTGTTTTCATCTCACCGACACTGTTTTCATATTCTTCTTCACCGGTCTTGATTGACTTGGTTTCCACATTTCTTATGCGGTTGGTCTTCAGCGGTGAATAGAGAATCTGACTGATCTTGCCGGTAAGTATTTCATGTGCGCCGAGCAAGGAACCTACATTTGTCACGGAACTCTCGTCAAAGAGTCCGCTCACCAAGAGCTCTTGTTCATGGATAATTGTGTTGATCTTGTCTCGCGTGATGATCTCGAGAAACTCCATTGAGTCTTGATCGCGGTGTATGCCGGAGATGATGAGATCGGCAAACATGCTCTCGATGCCGACATATCTGCCTGATTGTCCATAGTGATTTTCAAAGGGGAGGATGGCAAGGCGGCGCACTCCTCTCTGCCTGCTTTCTTGATAATACATCTGAGCATCTTTATAGTCGTCCACAAATCCCAGGGCAAGCTTAAACTCTTTTGCCGCATCTCGTTGCATCTGTGGATCATTTGCAATCATGCCAAATTGTATGCCTTTTTGATAGTGATATTCAGCGGCATTGAGCTTGGCTTGATTCAGCTCTTGGGAGTAGTCGGGGATGGTGATTCTCAGCGGGATTTGTGTCTTTGGATGTCTGAGTGTGGGCAGCTTCTTCGCAGCGATATTCATCTTTTCCAGCGCGGTATATTCCACAACGGCGCGATCAAAGCGATCTCCGTCATTTGAAGCAAGGATGCGGCGAAGATTGTCCTCACGATTGCCTAAAGCCATAGGATAGACCTCTTTGAGCAGCTCTTGCGCCTTGGCATTAGAGGGCTTCATGATCAGCGATTCCACCACGTGGAAATAGGCTTTTTCATATTCCCCAGCCTTCTTTTCTCTTTTCGCATCGTGATAGAGCATCGAGTTTTGGGAGCATGCCGAAAACAGAACTGCGAGCAATATCACTGCAAGACAGCTTGATCTTTGTAAATATTGGAGGTTCAAGAAGAACTTACTCAACTTCATAAAGACATCCTTAATATAAATAATAACACTGATTTCCATGCTGTGAATCCTATTTTTTGCTTTGCTGTGCTGTCAAGTGCTATTTTCTTGCTTTTGCCTTGACACAATCTTTTAGACAAAATATCGTGGTATCTATGCGAAGAATCCATCTTATATTACTCATTACCCTTCTCGGGCTTTCTTCCTGCGATCTATTTAGATTGCGGGATTCGATGCCTCCCAGCGAGGAAGCACAGTGGCACGATTTTGCCACAAGTGTGGATATGTCCTTGGAAAACCTCTCTTTTGCCTATATGGATTCGCGCAATATGATAAACTATTCCACGATCTTCACATCGGACTTCAGCTTTATTTTTGCGCCTCAGGATGTGACGGATTTTAGCACGCCCACAAGCTGGACGGCATCCAATGAGCAAGACATGTTGCTCATCCTACATAGCCGCATCAGCAACATCAATCTTGAATTTATGCTCACGGATAGTTCGGACGAGATTGGCGCATCTTCGGCAAGATTATTTCGCAGTTATGAGCTATCAAGCCCGCAAGGAATGCTTGCCAAGGGCAATATGGAGCTCCATCTGAAGAAGCTCTACGGCTATTGGTATTTGGATAAATGGTATGACTATCGCCTCGGCAACGAGCGCAGTTGGGGGCTGCTCAAACATGAGAACAGCTAAATATATCGCCTTGATCTGCCTCGTGATGATCCTCTCTATCTATGGCTGTAACAACCCTTTCCGCCCGAAGATCATCGATAGCTCCAGCTCCACAGTGCTCAATCGCACCCCCGTCGAGCTCTTGGAAAACCTCGAAAAATCCTACAGCGAAAAGAACATCAAGCTTTTCCGCCAGCTTTTGCATAAAGACTTCCGCTTTGAGCTGCTCCAGAGTGAATACAGCCTGATCGGGATAGACATGGATGGCGACAACATCCCGGACTCTTGGTGGGGATATGACGAAGAAGTCGAAATGACGCGAAACATGTTTGAACGCGGCTCCAGCGATGGAATGTATCCAGCTGCAGACCGCATCGACCTCCGCCTCCAGATACCACCGCAGGAGATGTGGGAGCTCGACCCCACTCCCGGACGCGAGACTTGGAAGGTGATACTTTGCCATTTCACGCTCACGCTGAGCTATAACAAGCCCGAAAGCTACTATGTCGCAAACGGCATGGCGCGCTTTTATGTGATGCCGGAAGACGGAAAATGGAAGATCATCATCTGGAGGGACGAATCCCTGATATGAGCGGCAGAATACTCGCTATCGACTATGGACACAAGCGAATAGGCATTGCTCTGAGTGATCCGCTCAGGATATTTGCCAAGCCTTTCAAGACCCTCGAAAACCAAGGAATGGACACTTTTTTGAGCGAGATAAAGCAAATCTGTGAAGCAGAACGGGTCACCAAGATAATCTTTGGCATGCCCTATGCGATCGCCGGACACGACACCCCTAAGACGCTGGAAACGCGTAAAGCAATGGAGTTTATCCAAAATGGGCAAGCACTTCCCGTGATCCCCTGGGACGAACGCTATTCCTCTGCCGACGCCGAAGAAGAGCTCAAGAAGATGGGCAAAAGCTGGCAAGAAGCGCGCAAGCTCGTGGACGCCATGGCAGCAGCGCTGATCTTGAGAAACTATCTGCAAAGCGAGGACGCAGAGTGAGAAATCGCCCCGGTTTGATTGCCCTCTTCCTAATCTGCCTTCTCTTGATTGTGGGCGCAACAGCGAGCTTTGAACTCTTTGGCACGCAAGACAATGTGGAAAGAGTGGTGAGAATTAAAAGCGGAGACAGTGCCGCCACGATCGGCAAAAAGCTCGCCGAAGCAGGGATCATCAAGAACGCCACCACTTTTCGCCTTCTCGCCAAGCTGAGAGGCGCAGATCGAGAGCTCAAACCGGGAACATACGTCTTCACCAGCCGCAATAACCTTTGGAAAGCAATCACCGAGCTCAGCGAAGGAAAAAACGAGAACATCCGCATCACCTTCCCCGAAGGCTGGAGCATGGACAGAACTCTCAAACGCATCGAAGAAAGCGGCTTAGCTGATTATAACAGCCTGCATAATGCCGCCACAGACCCAGCCCTCGTGCAACACCTCACCGGCCTCCCGCTCAAATCTTTGGAAGGTTTTCTCTATCCCGAAACCTATTTCTTCCCCGTTGACGTGAGCGTGGACAGCCTGCTTGCAATCATGACCAAACAATTCTTTAAAGTTCTAAGCCAGAACGAGATAGACCCCAAAGAACAACAGAACTTCTATGAGACTCTCATCCTCGCCTCCATCGTTCAAAAAGAGGCAGGAAGCACCGATGAAAGCGCAAGGATCGCCGGATTATTCCAGCGGAGATTGCGGCTCGGCATGGCGCTTCAAAGCTGTCCCACAGTGGATTACATCCTCGAAAAGCAAGGCATCCGCCGCGAAGTTCTCACCATCAAAGACACCCAGATCGACAATCCCTATAACACCTACGTCTATCCCGGACTGCCGCCCACACCGATCGCAAACCCACACATCGACGCAATTCTGGCGACGCTCAAGCCCGCCGATGAGGGCTATCTCTATTTCTTTGCAGACAATAAGGGCAATAACGTCTTCAGCGCCACCTTTGAAGAACACCAAAATAAACAAAGAAGGATGAAGTCGGCACGATAGCCTTCAAAAAGATATGATTTGACACCATTGTTCAAACTATTTTGCTTGAACTTAATGACTGATATAAAGGAAAGATAAATGAAAATAAAGATCATTGAAGAACTCATAAGACGCCTGCCCAAGACAGACTTGCACGTCCATCTCGACGGCAGTTTGCGCCTTGAAAGCCTCTTGGAAATGGCTAAAGAACAGCAGGTTAGCCTCCCCGCTAAAGACTATGAAAGCCTTAAAGACATCATCGTTTGCGATGAAAACACGCAAAGTCTGGACGAATATCTGCGTGGCTTCCACATCGTGAATCTCGTTCTCCAAAGCAAAGAAGGACTGTTTCGCGCCGCCTATGAGCTCGCCGAAGACGCCGCAGAAGAGAACACGCGCTATATGGAAGTCCGCTATGCGCCCGTCCTGCATAGCCTTAAGGGGCTTTCCGATGACGAGATCGTGACAAGCGTTTTGGACGGACTTGCCCAGGCAGAAAAGGATTTTGGGATCAAGACCGGACTGATCATCTGCGGCATTCGCAACATGGAAAGCGCAATTTCGCTGAGGATGGCTGAGCTCGCCGTGAGATATAAAAACCGTGGCGTGGTGGCTTTTGACCTCGCCGGCGGTGAATATCAGAACCCCGCTAAAGTCCACAAAAATGCCTATGATCTCGCCAAAGCGCATAACCTCTTCATCACCACCCATGCCGGCGAAGCCGAAGGCGCTGAATCGATCAAACAAGCCCTGCACGATTGTGGCGCACATCGCATCGGACACGGCACGCGGCTCTTTGAAGACCCGGATCTCCTCAACTATGTAAACGACCTGCGCATCCCGCTGGAAGTTTGCCTGATCAGCAATCTCCACACAAAGGCTGTGGAAAGTCTCGCTTCCCACCCCTTTAAAAGCTATCTTGATAAGGGTTTAAGAGTGACTTTGAACACCGATAACCGCGTGATTTCAAACACCAGCTTAACCAAGGAATATCTCACTGCAACAGAGTGCTTTGAGCTTGATTTTGCCCAAATTGAACGCATCATCCTCAACGGTTTTAAGAGCGCATTTCTGCCCTATCAAGAGAAGCGCGATTTGATCCTCGCAGCAAAAAAAGAAATAGACGAAATAAAGCAAGAATATGCCCGGAGATGAAAGCCATGAAACAGCTTATTGAACAATCGCTTACAAATGCTAAAAGAACATTAGACAGCTTCTTAGCAGACCCCGCAACAGTCTCCACCATCGCCGAGATCGCAGAGTGCATCAGCGAGAGCCTTTTGAGCAAAGGAAAGGTCATCATCTTCGGAAACGGCGGCAGTATGTGCGACGCCATGCACTTTGCCGAAGAGCTCACCGGCAGATTTCGCAAAGACCGCCCCGCCCTCCCCGCAATCGCCATCAGCGATCCGTCGCATATCACCTGCGTGGCAAACGACTTTGGCTTCGACGAAATCTTCGCGCGCTCAGTCAGCGCCTACGCTGCACCCCAAGACATCGTGATCGGCATCTCCACCAGCGGCAATTCTCCCAACGTTATCCGCGGCATCGAAAGTGCCCAAGAGATTGGCTGCAAAACCTTTGCGCTCTTAGGACAAAGCGGAGGCAAGCTGAAAGGTGCTTGCGATTTTGAGATAATCGTGCCCGGTGAAACCAGCGACAGAATCCAAGAAATCCACATGATCATCCTCCACATCCTCGTGCAGTCCATCGAACACACTCTCTTTTATAAAGAGGACATATCCCCAGCCATCGTATAAAGGAATATATTATGAAACATACACTTAAGCTTTACCTAACTCTCCTGATTCTCGTTTTTGCCCACGGAATTTGGGCAGATTATTATGCAAACGTGGATCATCTCAGCGGCGATCAACTCTATAACGCCCTGCACACCTTGATCTCGACCAACAGCTATTCAAATTATACCGGCGCAAAGACTTTCCTCTTTCAAGAGCTGGATAATGACAACGGCACGGTCACCTGCATTTACACCGGACTCACTTGGGAAATCAGCAGCAGCTATAACGGCTCCACAGACCCAAACACCGAGCACACCTTTTGCCAGAGCTGGTTTTCATCGCCGGAAAGCTCCACCAAAAAAGCCGATACGCACCACCTTTTTATTAGTTCTATGCCCGTGAATTCATCGCGCGGCAACCTCCCCTATGGCAATGTTTCCAGCATCGCCGCTTCGGACGTCTATTATTCCTATTCTCCCCTGCAAAGCTATCGCGGGCTAAACAACTGGCGTCGCAGGGTTTGGCAAGTTAATGAAGAGTATCGTGGCGACATCGCCCGCGCCATCTTATATTTTAACACGCGCTATGGCGACAGCCTCGTTCAAGCGGGCGAGGATATGCTGCAAACCCTTATCGCATGGCACTATGAAGACCCTCCCACACCTCAGGAAGTGATTCGCAACAACAAAGTTCAAGCCTTCCAGAGCAATCGCAACCCCTTCGTTGACCATCCCGAATATGTAAATCGCATCTGGGACCCTTCCTCAAATGCTGACGAAAACGATGGTCAAAGCCCTGTGTTGCGCATAGATAACATATATCCCAATCCTTTCAGGGATGAGGTCAAGATTGCCTTTGACGCCAGAACCGGCGATGAACTGAGTGCATCCATCTTCAACCTCCGTGGTCAAAAGGTCTATCAAACCACGCTCAGCGGAAATATTCGCAATTTTACCTGGAACGCAAGAAGTGAAAACATGGAATCCCTGCCTTCGGGGGTATATCTCCTCAGAGTTCAAGCGGGGAATCAAAGCGCTGTGGCACGGTTACTTATGCTGAAGTAAGTCTTGCAACGCCGCAATTATCTTGACAAAAAAACGCCATATAAAAAGATAGCCAAACAAAGTGGGTGATTAGCTCAGCTGGTTAGAGTACTACGTTGACATCGTAGGGGTCACTGGTTCGATTCCAGTATCACCCACCATTTTTTTATCCCATATTCTATGGGTGATTAGCTCAGCTGGTTAGAGCGCTACGTTCACATCGTAGAGGTCACTGGTTCGAATCCAGTATCACCCACCACCATTCTTCCCTTGTTTTTCTTCTCTTATCTCTTTTTTTGTGCTGATTTACCTTATATATTTACCAAAATCTACTTCCCCGAGCCCTCTCCCAGCTCCCCTTTTTGTGCAGATTTTCCACGCCTTCCTTATAGGGTTCTGGTCATGATATGGTCATGATGTGGTCATGAGCATGACCATATCATAAGCGGAAGCTAAGCAGAATCATATAGGTAAGCAATTATAATGAGCAGATTTTCACAAAAGCAAGCTAAAACTTGACATCCTGAGGCATTCATATAAATTGTAATTAAAAGGAAAATCAGATTTAAAATACAAAATATATTAAGCTTAAGGAGCAGCTTTTATGAAAACACGACGCTTTTTGCTCATCCTAATGGTGCTCAGTTTTTCGCTTTCACTTTTTGCTGAAGACTGGCTAACTATCTACAACGATGACCTTTCCTTGGTGCGTTCCAATTTTGAGATCTCACTGGAAAAGGGAAAACAGAAATTCAATTTTGATGATATCACTTCGCGCATTGAGCCGGCGAGCGTGATCGTTCTCGGCAAGGGAGTCCGCGTGGCGGAACAGAATTATGAATATGACCTCGCGGGGAAATATCAGATTTTGGCGAAATATATCGATAAAGAAGTCAACGTTGTGACCAATGACCAATCTTCTTTGCAAGGCGAACTCAAGTTTTATGATGGAAGCAGCGTGGGAATCCTCGAAAATGGGACATCACGTCTGATCATCATCAACGAAAAGGAAATTCAATGGATTCAACTGGCTTCTCTGCCGAATAACTTCTATACAAAGCCCACTCTGGCATGGAGTTTGATCGCCGATAAGAAAGGCAAACATCCCTTATCTCTTAGCTATCTCAGCGGCGGCTTTTCCTGGAACGTGACCTATAATGCCGTTTGGGACGATGAAAATCTGGCGCTAAATTCTTGGGTGACGATCAACAACAGCTCCGGCAAGGCTTTTGAGGACGTGAATCTCAAGCTTATCGCCGGCGAGGTCAATCGCATCCGTGAGAGATATAAAACCTATGCCCGCAACGAGATGTATGACATGGTGGAAAGCATGGCAATGGGTGCAGCAGCGCCTTCCTTCGAGGAAAAAGCCTTCCACGATTTCCACATGTATAGCCTGGATCAGAAGGTTTCTTTTGCAAATAACCAAACCAAGCAATTGGAACTCTATCCCATTCAAAACGTTAGCGCGGAAGGGATCTATGAATATCAGGTATATTCAGATGAGATCAGAAGCATCATCAAGTTTATGAACATCGAAGATGCAGGGCTGGGCAAGCCGCTTCCCAAAGGCGTGATCAAGGTCTATAAACAAGATGAAGACGATAATATGGAATTCATCGGCGAGGACAGCATTGACCACACAGGACGCAATGAAGAAATCCGCATCAATACAGGCAAAGCCTTTGACCTCGTTGGCATTACGACAACGGTCGAGAGCAAAACCATCTCAAATCGCGTCTATGAAAAAGAGATGATGGTGACGCTGAAAAACAATTCCAAAGAAGAAAAGCGCATCAATGTGGTCTATGGTCTCTCTTCGAACGCCAAAATCGTTAAAAGCGATCTGCGCTATAACTTAGATGAGGTGAAACGCACGATCAATTATACAGTTACAATCCCCGCAAACGAAGAAACGAGCTTTAAATTCCGCGAAAGAACAGAGTGGTGACGCACCACATAGAACAGAAGGAGATTTTGTGCAAACGAGAATATTTACGAATCTGGTTGGATTGCAAAGACAGATGCTAAAGCTGATCGGAGAGGTGAATTCTCTGAGCAATCCCTTGGCGCTGGAAGACGCTATTGACGAGGTTTGGCATCCGCGTTGTGATGTCTTTGAAACCGAGAGTCAGTGGGTGGTCGTGGTGGAACTCGCCGGCATGGAGAAGGATGAGATTTCCATCTCGATGAGCGACGAATATCTGCGTATCGGCGGCGAGCGGAGCTTTCCTTCCAAGAGAAGTATGAGCTATTACAATATGGAGATTGAGACGGGTAAGTTTGTGCGGCGCATATACTTCCCGGATACAGCTTTGGATAGAGACAATCCCAAGGTGACTTATATCAACGGCATCTTGCGGATTGCCTTTGATCTGGCGCCGGTGGTCGAGCGTGTGATCCCCGTTCAGTGATGGGCGGCAAGGATTTATGTGAATGCTTGAAAATCTTGGCGCACAGGTAATCAGCGGGGTTCTTGCCTTTTCGATGATGCTTTTCTCGAACTTCAAAGGCAATAGCCCCGAATTCAAAGAGCTCAATCTCTCTATGAGTTCCAGCTATCTATATCTGAATGCGGAGCTTATCTCTGCATTTGAGAATGATTTCCCCGTGCTTTTTTCCTCCGGCACAGAAATCCCTATAAATTTCAAGGTGAACATCAAAAGCCATGGAAAGCAGGTTTATCTGCGAAAACTCAGCCATAAGGTGTCTTTTGATACGATATCGGGGGTCTATACCCTCGAAAAGAGTAGCACGGAGAATAAATTTCACACGCGCTCGATGGACGAGCTCATCCGTGAAGTAGGCAGGGTCAAGCTGAGCATCCCCTATCAAGAATCCTGGGGCATGATCAGTGTGGAACTTGAAGCCTCGTTGCCGAGGATGAGCTTGGACGAGGCGGATAGAGAGGTCGATCTCATGGCACTTTGGCGTTTTAAGAAGCCAAAAATCAAGACGCGGCTGAAGATTAATAGCATCGAAAAATATAAGCGTAGCGCAAAACTTGAGCTATATGAGGATATTCCGGCACTTCTCAAAGCCGGCTAAGTTATGGAGATATAATGAAAAACATCGGCATGCGCACCCGAATCATCCTGCTCTTTTTGGTGGTATCCATAGGGGGGCTGGTGGCTCTGAACATGGTCTTTCAAAAAAATAACGAGAATTCACAGAAAATCTTGGATACGATGGAGCTAAGTGCGCAAATGCGCGAACTGGATTTTAAGAGCGAAAAAGACCTCAGAGCGGCTGAAAATATCATGAAAAACCACGATGCGGCGAAGGCGAGGCTCAGCATGGCACTCAGCTCCTCGCGCATCGTCAGCTCCGTGGTCTTGCTGCTTATCATCCTGCTTTCTACGGGCATTTTCATCGTTGTCATCCTACGCATCTCCAAGCCTTTAACCGAACTAAAAAATGCTACTGAGCAGATCCGAAAGGGGAATTTCAGCGTTCACCTGCCGGAAAACGGCATCTCGGATATGAAAGAGCTCAAAGCCAGCTTTAACCTGATGTCGCGGGAACTGGAAACCATCCAAACGCGCTTGCTTTTGGCAGAAAAAGAGATGATTTGGAAAGACCTCTCGCGAATCCTTGCGCATGAGATCAAAAATCCGCTCACGCCTATTCAGCTCGTTGCGCAAAGGTTGGAAGAGCGCATGGAGAGCGATCCTAAGAAGGTTTGCGATATCTTGCCGGAATCCATCTCCATCATCTCGCAGGAAATCGAAAACCTTCGGCTTTTGGCGCAAGACTTTTCGAACTATGCAAAAGTGAGCCAGCCCGCAAAGGAAGAGCTTTTGCCCGCCACCTTGATCCAAGAAATTGTGAAATCATATTCGCAGAATTATCACATCAATCTCGATCTCGCGGACGATATGAATATTCTCTTTGATAAGACACATTTCTATCAGATCATCACGAATATCTTGCAAAATGCCATCGACGCCAGCGGTGAAGAGGGGCAGATCAAGATTCGGCTCTATGGCGAGAGGAGCTATGTGGTAATCAGCATAGAAGATGAGGGGATGGGCATACATAACAAAGACTTAGCGCGCATCTTCGAGCCATATTTTTCGCGAAAGAGCAAAGGCACGGGCTTGGGGCTTGCCTTGGTTAAAAAACTCTGTGATGCAAATGGCGCAGTGATCCGAGTGAAGAGTAAACCTAATGAGGGCAGCACTTTCACCCTCATCATCGAAGGGAATAATCAATGAAAATCCTCATCATCGACGATGAAAAAAACATTCGCATCAGCCTCACGGGAATTCTCGAAGATGAGGGCTATGAGGTGGAAGGTTGCGGCAATATTACGGAGGCGGAAAGTTGTCTTGAAGAAGTGGACCCAGACCTTGTCTTGTTGGATGTTAAGCTTCCCGATGGCAATGGGATAGACCTGCTTACACGCATCAAGAAAATCATGCCTTTTGTTCCTGTTCTCATGATCTCGGGGCATAGTTCCATCAGCGATGCCGTGCGTGCGATCAAGATCGGCGCTTTTGACTTTTTGGAGAAACCGCTGAGCTTGCCCAAGGTGAAGATTGCGGTCAAAAAAGCTATTGAATTTTATGATATCAGCATGAAACTCCGACGCTTTGAGGCTGATAGTCGGCGCGGCTGGAGGATGATCGGTAAGAGTGAGCCCATTCAGGAGCTAAATGAGCTCATCAATCGCGTGGCGCCCAGTAATGCAAAAATCCTTATCCAAGGCGAAAGCGGGACGGGTAAGGAATTGATCGCACGGCAGATACATAGGCTCAGTGCGCGTCACGACAAGGCTTTTGTGAAGTTTAATAGTGCCGCAATCCCGCGTGAGCTCATAGAAAGTGAGCTATTTGGCTTTGAAAAAGGGGCGTTTACGGGAGCGGTAGCTCGCAAAAAAGGACGCCTTGAAGAAGCTGATATGGGCACGCTTTTCCTCGATGAAATCGGCGATATGGAGCCCGCCGCTCAGGCTAAAATCCTGCGCGTGATTCAAGAGGGGGAATTCGAGCGCGTGGGCGGAAATCAGACCAAAAAGATCGATGTGCGCATCATCGCTGCAACGAATAGGAATCTGCCTAAGATGGTGGAAGAAGGGCTGTTTCGTGAAGACCTCTACTATCGGCTGAATGTGGTTCCCATCATCAGTCCGCCGCTTAGACAAAGAAAGAGCGATATTCCCTTGCTCATCGATCACTTTGCCAAAGAGATGGCATTGGAATTGGCGCAAAAACCTAAACACTTTGCGGAAGATGCCTTAGCTTTGCTCATGGATTATGACTTCCCCGGCAATGTGCGCGAACTCAGGAACATCATTGAGAGGATATATCTGCTCACGGATAAGGAAGAGACGACGGCAGAGGAGCTGCAGAGATTGCTGAGTGTCAAAGATTTAAAGCAAAAGAATGCGGTGGATTTTTGGCAGGAAACTGCAGAATTCAGGGAGAAAAGAAGGGAATTTGAGCGCAGATATTTGAGAGAGCAGTTGGAGAAATATGAGGGAAATATCAGCAAAACGGCGGAGGCGCTGGGCTTGCAGCAGGGGAATCTTTCCAGGAAGTTGGCAGAATTGGGGATAAGGGGGGATTGAGCGGCTTCTATGCGCAGAGTGCATCCCTCTCTCTTTGGGCGGGTAATATGACGCGGAAGGGGTCGGAATGTCTTCATTGCGACGAGTGCCAACTTCCTTAATAATAGAACGTGGATTTAACGGATTGAACGGATTTACGCGGGATTTAGCTCACTTCGTTCGCGACAGTTTTTGGGCGGGTAACATCTTGTTGCCCATGAACCCATAAAATCGTGCGAAGCACATCTAAATAACGTGAGCAAAGCGAACCTGATCCGTGCAAATCCTGTTCAATCCGTTCAATCCGTTCAATCCGTGTTCTATTAAAAAGAAAAGCTCCGCTTTCTGCGGCAACGGGGACGTTTCCGCCCCAAAAAATAGAAAGCAAAGCTTTCTCAGGCAACAAGATGTTGCCTGCCCAAACCCATGTGCATGCTTGAGCGGGGACCTTACCGCCCCAAAAATGGGTTTCGACCCTAAATATCTACAAAAATATACAAAATAATTGTCACTCATATTAATCTATCTAATGATAAGTATAATATACAGTTAACAAGAGTTCCCACATCGTCTGACAAAAAATACTTTAAGAAAAACAAAAATAAATGCCGTTTCGTCTTCTCAATTTTCGCGTTTTCGACACTATAGTATAGAGACTCGAATTAAGGATAACAAAAATGAAAGCACTTGACATGAAAACAATGGTGGATAATATTGTAATTATTGATCTACATTTGAAAAATGATATGGCGTCAATGACAAACAGCACAACGATATTCGTACAAAACTTAATAGAATGATGTTGGAATTCACACCAACCTTTGAGACTTAACAGCTTTCTTGATATAATAAAAGGAGCTTTATCATGAAACACAGAATTATCACCTTGGTGATCTTACTCGCAGTCTCTCTCCTCGGTGCTCTCGATGCCGAGCTTACGGAGCTTTCCTATATTGATTGCAATTTTCAACCCAAATACAGCTATTTGGATAGCAACAATACTCTTAACCTATATACATACATACCCGCTGCATATGCCGATGAGCCGCAGTATTTTTCGGTGAAACGCCTGCACGCCGACGGCACAGAAGATGAAGAGCAGGTGCTATTTGATTTCAACGATATCCCTTATCCGGGAAGCGGTACTCGACACAACTATAACTTATTTCGTGCAATCCCTCAGGGAGATTCTCACCTCTTTCTATTTTATAACGCCTATGGGCTCTATCTCCTCAAGCAAGAAGGAGATGAGGTGGAATCCCGAATCCTCTTCTACTCCTCATTGGATGATTTTGATTCTACTCCCATTACTATTTCCCCACATTATTTTCTTGTGGATGAAAGCATCTACATCCTTGGGCAAAATAATGACTCGGAGTCCTGCCTTTGGAAATGGGATTTTGAAGCCGAGACTAATTCTTTTTTCTACACCATTCCGGATGATTTCACCGATGGTCCCTCAGATCTGCCTTACGTAGCCTTAATGGGAGAGTATTTCGTGATATCCACAAGTCGTAACTCCCAATCTATTTATGGTTTGCAACCTCTTATGGTGTTGGACTTCTCACTTAATTCAACCATATATCAAGTGGATATGGGATCTGTCAAAGTCACTTATGAATTTGATAGTAACACTTTCTATGCCAATTGGTACGGAGCTTACTCCGTTAATAGTGGTGTGCTCTACATTGATGAAGATAGCTTTGAAGTAGATGCTTGGGCGGAAGTGGATGACATGTTGGCTCTTGCTATAAGCTATGATTTCTCGCTTGCATTTGACAATTCTATCTTTGGAGCTTGGCACAACGTTTATCAGCATATTGAGCAAGATTATAAATTTATCCTCGTCCAAATGCAGCCAAATGGACAATTGCAAAACTACACAGATCTTCAGGGATTTGATAGCTGGTGGGAGAATTATGACTATGCTTTTAACCTTCAAGGCAACCTTCTTTTAATTAAACATGATGAAGGATTTTACTTTTGTCACCTGGCAGATATGGCAGAAAATGAATTTGCAAACTGGCCGGAGGGTAACATCTGGCTACCTGATTTAGAAGGCTATACAATTCGTAGCACTACTACTTTTAACAACGATAACTGTATAGTTTTCAAGTTTCATTTCAGAGATGGTCCCGGAAGCTACGATTTTCGCTACTATTTCCTGACCTTAGAGCAGACGGTTTCCAATTCTGACTTGGTGCAAAGCCCCGCCCTTTTCAAAGCTTATCCCAATCCCTTTATGGATAGCGTGAAAATCACATCCTCTAAACTGTCGGAAGCTGATGATTTGAGTATCTATAACTTGAAAGGGCAAAAGGTGAAAACTCTTGTTGCTACCGGCTCGGACTATATCTGGGACGGTCATGATGAGAATGGGAAGAGGCTGGGA
>Ga0172382_10000818_pt1 | contig 57727 bp, 56 predicted proteins | sample Leawel138RmetaG_FD_122245 | JGI IMG/M metagenome (GOLD analysis project Ga0172382, IMG submission 122245) | Leachate microbial communities from a municipal landfill in Southern Ontario, Canada - Leachate well 138R metaG | ecosystem: Engineered > Solid waste > Landfill > Unclassified | place...
AAGCTTTTGATATTAAGTTTATTGATGAAAATGAAAAAGAAAATTATGTTTGGCAAACCTGTTATGGCCCGGCAATTTCAAGAATTCTTGCAAGTGTAATTTCAGTTCATGGTGATAATAATGGTCTAATCTTGCCATATGTTATTTCTCCATATCATGTTGTTATTGTTCCAATTCATAGCGAGAAGAAAAAGAACGAAATAAATTTATTTGTGGATAAATTAAATCAAGAGTTAACCAAAAACGGAATTGATGTAAAAATTGATAATAGTGATAAGCGCCCTGGAGAAAAATTCTTTTATTGGGAAATGAAAGGAATTCCTTTTAGAATAGAAATTGGAGAAAAAGAATTAGGTTCAGATGGATTAACAGTTTTTATAAGAGATTCAAAAGAAAAAGTTAAAGTTAAAACTGAAGAAATAGTAGAAAAAATTAAAAATTTAAGTATAGAATATGATTCTAGATTAAAACAAAAAGCTGATGAATCTTTTTATTCTAAAATAATAGAGTGTAAAAATAAAATTGATATTAAAAATACCCTAGATAATGGGAAAATTGCTAAATTTAATTTTTGTTCTTTAAACAAAGAAGGTGAATCTTGTGCTTCTTATATTGAAAAAGAATTATTGGCTGATGTTAGGGGATGTTTAGGAAATAAAGCAGAAAAAACTTTTGGTAATAAAAAATGTCCTTTTTGTGGTAAAGAGGCAAAATTTGTAGTTTATTCTGCTAGAAGTTATTAACAAAAACTTTTAAATAAAATTAATGTCAAACATTGTTTATGAGTAAAATTAATGAAATTTATTTAGGATTATTTCAAATTATGGTTCTAATTTTATTTTCGATCTTTCTTTTTTATCATTATTTTAGTTTAGAAAATTCTTTTATATCTATATGGGATACTAGAAATATTGGTTCTAGTAACTCTACTCAAATAAAATTACCCTTAGAAAAGGATGGGAATTACGATTTTACTGTTTATTGGGGTGATGGATCTTATGACAGAATAACACATTGGAATCAAGATGAGATAATTCATAATTATAAGAAAGAAGGTATTTATATAGTTAAAATAGAAGATTCTATCTCTGGATGGAGATTTAATAGTCAAGAAGATCAATTAAAAATTATTGGTATTCTTAATTGGGGTTCCCTGGAATTAGGCAATAATGGGGCTTATTTTAGTGGTGCAAAAAACTTGAAACTATTCAGAAATCTAGACAAATTAAATTTAGATAATACTGATAATTTAAGTTATATGTTTTTTGGGGCACATTATTTGGAAGGTGATTTAAGTAATTGGGACGTAAGCAATGTTCTTGATATGAGTCATATGTTTCGATGGACAATTAAATATGATGACGATTTAAGTAATTGGGACGTAAGCAATGTTATTAACATGAGTCATATGTTTGAAGGTTCTAAATTTAGTGGTAACTTAAGTAACTGGGATGTAAGTAATGTTACTGATATGAGTTATATGTTTCGATGGTCTGATTTTAATAATGATTTATTTAGCTGGAATGTAAGTAATGTTCTTGATATGAGTCACATGTTTGTGTGGTCTGATTTTGATGGTAATTTGTCTTCTTGGGATGTAAGTAGTGTTACTGATATGAGCCATATGTTTGAGGGTTCTGGATTTAATAGTAGCTTAAGTAATTGGAATGTAAGTAATGTTCTTGATATGAGTCATATGTTTAGAAATTCCAAATTTAATAATAACTTAAGTATCTGGGATGTAAGTAGTGCTTTTAATATGAGTCATATGTTTGAAGGTTCTGGGTTTAATGGTAACTTAAGTAATTGGGATGTAAGTAATATTCTTGATATGAATCATATGTTTGATGGTTCTAGGTTTAATGGTGACTTAAGTAATTGGAATGTAAGTAATGTTCTTGATATGAGTTACATGTTTAGATGGTCTGATTTTGATGGTAATTTATCTTCTTGGGATGTAAGTAGTGTTACTGATATGAGCTATATGTTTGAAGATTCTAGGTTTAATGGTGATTTAAGCAATTGGGATGTTAGTAATGTTACTAATATGGATTGTATATTTGAAGGTTCTATATTTGATGGTGATTTATCTTCTTGGAATATAAGTAATATTATTGGAAAAAATAAAGAATATTTATTCTCTGAATTTAATTTAAAATCTGGTTATAAAAATTAAAATTTATTCTTAGATATATTTTTAAGTTAGTTTAGATTATTTTTAGGAATGGTGAAATATTTATTTTTTGATTTTGATGGAACAATTTCAGATTCTATCAAATTAGCTCATAAATCAATAATTAGAATATTAGACATTTTTTATTTTTATTACTCTAAAAATAAATTTAAGATTTTTATTGGTCCCAAAATTAAAAAAACTTTTAAAAATTTAGGATTAAAGAGGATGTCTAAAAATAAGATTCGAAAAAAATTTTACTCTACAATTATTAATAGAAGAAAGCTTTATGATTTGAAGTTATGTTGTGATGTAAGTTCTTTGTGGGAATTAAAAAATAAGGGTTATAAGTTGGTTGTAGTAAGTAATTCTACATCTTCTTTCTTAAATGCATCAATTAAGCAATTAGGTTTAGGAGATTTATTTTATGGTGTATATGGCTCTGAATCTTTTAAAACTAAAGATATAATTCTAAAAAAACTTTTAAGAAAATATCGTATTAAAGGAGAAGAAACATTTTACATTGGAGATAGATTTAGTGATATTAATTATGCTCGTATTGTTAAAATGAACTCTATTGCGATATATAACGAATGTTCTTGGTCTAGCAAAAAAATCTTACTCAAAGAAAAACCTGATTACCTAATTACAAACTGGAATGAATTAAAATATCTTTTAGAAAAATAATTATTCTTTTATGTCTTTTATTCTTTTATAAAATTCTACAACAGTATCATAAACAGCATCATTATGCTCAGACATATTTTGGTATTCATTATTTATTCTTTTATAAGTTTCTATTGCTTGATTTATATCTTTTGATTTTATTTGATTTAATCCATTTAATAATAATTCTTTAATCTCTTGTTTTACCTTAATATCATTTTCTCTATTTTTCTGTAATTCTTCTCTTGTAAGTTCTTTCTTTTCTTCTATTATTGGTTTAGGTTTTGGCATTTCACTTATTTTATTTTGAATTTGTGGCGAGAGAGAAGGTCTAGGGGGAATTCTATTTCTTGGGATATTGTTTCTTTGTTGTTGATTATTTATTGTATTTCCTTGAGGCCTTATTTTTGTTACTTGTGGAGCCTTAGGAGGAGATAAAGTAATTGGTCTTCTCTGAGTATTTTGAGTATAATTATTTTTTTGTGAGACAATTTTTTTCTTAGACTTTTTCTTTATAGAGATAACTGTTAGGGATAATATAGTCAATATTAAAATTCCTACTGATATACCAATTATTAAAGATAAATTTAGTGGGCTTGGTTTTTCTAAATCTTCTTTTGATGAAGGTTTTTCTTGAGTATCTGGTTTAGTATTGTTTTCCTTATTATCTGGCTTAGTTTCATTTGCTTTAGTACTTGGTTGTGTGGTATTTGTTGTTCCTCCAGTAGTTCCTCCTGAAGTTGGAGGAGTTATAACTGCTACTTCTTTACAGTCTGAAATATCAATTGTACAATTATTATAACAAGATAAACTACCAGAATTAAACCCATAGTCATAACAGGTTTTTCCATCAATAAATTCTGATGCTTCACATTCCTCATCTCCAGTTATTTTTCGGTCACCGCAACCTGTAAATGAAAAATTGCCCCATTCAACTACATTAAAAATTAAATAATGGTTATCATTTATCTCTTCAGAACAGATTTCATTACTACAAGTTTTGCCATTCTTTAAGAAGTTTAAATTAATGACTTGATTGTTCCATAAATTAAAAGTTAGTTTTGATTCTTTGTTTAGTTTTGCTAATTTTGTATTATTTAAAAAAATCGAATTTTTAGTTAGATAAATATCTTTATCTTTTTTGATATCTCCTAATATTGTTAAATCTTCAAATAACTCTTCGTCTAGCCATATAATACTTGAATAAGTTGATTGGTAATTGATATAATTTTTATTGTCTATTGAACTCTCGTCTAAAATTGAATGAGAAACATTTTCTGTATATAAATTTTTGATTGTTGTATTTTTTACTTCTTGATTGATATAAATTGCATTTTCAAAATTTTCTATTAAAGAGAATCCATCTATAGTTATATTTGATGCATTAATGTAAATTGCAGTTCCAGTTCCATTTATTTTTTTATTATTCCCTAAAAGAGTTATGTTGTTAGCATTTAGTATTAAACAGTTTTCTCCTTCGCTGTTTAAGTTATTCATTACTTGATATATTCTATTAGGATGAATTATTTCTTGACAAGATTCTATTTTAGTATCTACTATTGTATCTTTAATTAAATAATTTCCACTAGTTGTCGTATTAAAAATTATTTCATTTGTATTTAAAGATTTTATTTTAGAATCATCATCTTTTATATTATTTCTTGTTAAATTAAAATGAAATAATTCTGTATAACCTCTAGTATTTTTTAATGAAATGTCCATTGTAGAATTTAATTTTATAATACTTGATGAGATATTTGCTTGTAATTCTCCTATTGATATACTTCCTGGGAAAGTAAGATTATTTTCTAAAGATAAATTTTGTAAGAATGTTTCATTTATCCAATTTATTTTTCCATAATTATTTTCAAGACTTAAAAAATTTTGTTTATCTGTTCCTGAATTATCTATTATTGAATTATTTTTAGAAATAGAATTTAAATTTTTTATTTGATTATCCCCGCTATTAAGCTTTAATTCAATGCTAGTTGTTAGATTATTTATATTCGCTGAGTTAATATTATTATATGAAGAATTTTGTAAAAGGATTCCAGTATTTTCATCTTCTATATTATTTGTTAGAATGTTATTTTCTAAAGTATTATTAATTGAGTCTAATAAAAATATCCCTATCTTTTTAGGATTTATTAATTTTATATTTTTTAATAAATTTTTTTCTGACTCGGAAATATTAAAATTATATTCTATATTTTCTATTTTTATTGATTCTATTAAATTTTCATTTGATTGATTAATTTTTATTGCAGTTGTTTGATCAAACTTTTTTTCACTGATATTAATATTTTTTATTTTATTTTCATTTGATTTTTCTAAACTAATACTAATTAAACTAATATTCTCTAAATTTATTTTTTCTATTAGGCTATTATTCACTTGCTTTAGATATAAGAAAGTATTTCCTGTTTTATTATCTGTGAAATTAACATTGGAAATAGTTGAATTTATTACTTGATTTAAATCAATTAACGTTTGTGATTCTCCAGAGAATTCTATTATCTTTAAATTAGATATATTTAATAGAACAGAGATTGTAGAATGAATTACTCTCTCTAATGTGTTTTGAAATTGTAAATTCCTTAATGTTATGTTTGTTGAATTATTTATTATTATATCTTTTAAGTTATTATTAAATTTTATATTGTTTAAATGGATATTTGTAGCATTTTCTATTTTTATTGAATTTTCAAAGTTTTTTAAGACACCATTTTTAATTGTAATATTTTCTTTATTAGTTATAATTCCAATTTTAGTTTGTGGCTCACTTGAATTAATTACTGCATCATTTAAGTCTAATAAAACATTGTTATTTGTAATATTGAAGCAATAATTATCTTCTACTTCTATACTTTGATTTATTAAATATTTACCACCATTAAACCAATTAGAATAACCACATTGTCCAATATAACCTATTTCTTCAACAGTATAATTCCCGTCATTAGTTGTATTAAATTTTATAGTTGCAATTTCTAATCCTATAGCAATATTTTCACAAATTTCACATGTCTCATTGTTTCTTTTATAAGTGTCTGTTCCTACGTTGTAAAATGTTAAATTTATAGTTGAGTTTATTTTTTCATCTACTTCTGTGAAATTCAAAAAGATATTTGAAGGTTTAATTAATATATTTTTTTCTTTTGTTAAATCTTCCTTGAAACTTAAATTTTGATAGAAATTATTATTTGCCCATTCAACAGTACCGTGAGAATTATTGTAGATTAAATAATTTAAATCTGAAATCTCTGTTTCATCAAAAATTGAATATTCTGTATTATCAACAAAATTTAAATTTAAAAGAATATTGTTATTAGTACTTAATGAAGGTGTAGGCGCAAACAAATTTACACCATACTTTTTTCCTTGTTTAAAAGTTATATTTTCAATTAAATTATTTTTTGAGTCTTCTAATTTAATGCCTTGTGTAAAATTAATTAATTCACCATTTTTTACTTTTATTCCTTCTGACCTTAATATTAAAACTCCACTTCCTGCAGATGAATGTGTTGATTTTAAGAAATGTCCTTTTAAGTCTAATGTTACATTGTGATTGTCTTCTATGACAAAACAGTTTTGAGCACTATTAAAATTATCAATATTTCTACTTAAAGTATAAATTTTATAATTTTTAAAAAACCCTTGGGATTGACAATCATTAATTTCAATGGGTCCATTAATAGAATAGTATCCTAATGAGGTTGTTTTAAAAGAGATGTTATTTACACTTCTAGATCTTTCAATACAATCAGGCATACATGTTTCTTGATCTTTTAAAATAAAGATATAATCTTCCCAATTATCATTTCTGTAAAAAGTCATATTTATTGATTTGTTTAGTAAATCATAATACGTGTCATTAACATAAATACTATTTTGAGATATCTTCATTTGCTGAGGGTTAAGTATGTTGAATTGTTTTTGAGTTGTTAAATTTTTATTAATGATATCATCAGCCCAGATAAACTCACCATAATCATTTGAAAATTTAAGATAATTTTGATATGTTGAAGTTGATAAATCTTTTATAGAGTAAATTGTATTTTGTGTTTTTAAATTTTCAATAGTATTTTGGTCTGACGAACCTGCTAACTTAATTGCTTGATTTACATTTAATAAAGTATTATTTTTAATTAAAGATGAATTAGTATTTTCTATTATTATGCCTTTTTTTGAGTATTGATATATTGAACCGTTTTCTATTCCTAAATAGATTTTATTAATATCCAAAATTATTGACGATATCCATATTTTATCAGAGTTTCCTAATGGTTGCATTTCTACCCATGTTTTACCTGAATCTTCAGATAGATAAACCCTTTTATTATCTGTTCCAGCAATTATTTTATCTCCATCTTCTGAGATAGATACAGTTTCCCAATTCAGATTATTATCTCCATCAGGTTTTATTTCATACCAACTTTCACCTGTATTATTTGAATACCAAAGTTTTCCAGGATTTTCTCCAGCAACTATTTTATTTCCATTAAAAGACATAGATATTGTATTCCAATTTTTTGATTCATTTGTTATATTTTTAAAAGTACTTCCACTATCTGTAGACTTGTAAATCTTATCATTATATGCTACTGCAAAAATTAAATTATGTAATCCTGTTATTGTTAAATCAGTCCAATTTTTTGATTCGTTTGTAACATTGTTAAAATGAGTTCCATTATATTTGTAAATCTGTCCTTCCTTTTCTAGTGCAATTATTGTATTAGCTTTTTTTGCAATTCCCAATGCTGTCCAATTTGAATTAATTGCATTTGTTATCCCTTGTGTTTCCCATGTAGAACCATGATCTCCTGATAAATATATTGATGAACCTCTATCAGCTAATAGCATAATTGAACCATTTTCATTCATTGCTGTCGCAATCCAATTTCTAGTAGATTGTTTTTCTTCCCATGTTTGACCATAATTATTTGATAAGTAAACCTTACCGTTTTTAGCACTAACTAAAATTTTTTGTCCATCATCTGATGTTGAAATAGAAGATAGTGTTCCAGTTTCTATTGGCGATATTTCATCCCAATTATTTTGTTTTGTTAAGTCTCCTAAATTTTTATTGTCATAAAAAATATTCATTAAATTTATTTTTTTGCTATTTTCTAATTTTATACCTTCAATAGAAGTATTTTCTATTATTGTATTTAAGAAATTAACTTCTTCAGAATTTTTTATATAAATTGCAATTGATGAATTTTTTATTTTTCCGCCAATGAATGTAATATTACGAGAATTTTCTAAATAAATTATTGGATAATTTTGTTTTCCTGTTATTGTATGTGATTTTAAATCAATTGTTATATTTTCTTTATTTGTTAAATTAATACAAATATTATCACTATTTACATTTAAAGTTAAGTCATATACTTCATTATTTTGTAATCCTTGATTTTGTAATGCACAACTATCAATTGTTGGTTGTTTTAGATCTAATGTTTTAAAAAATTGTCCTGTTATATTATATTTGTTTTCTAAATTATAAGAAATAGTAAATGTTAAAATTGCTAAAAAAGTTAATATTATCAAGAATTTTTTCATCTCTTTTTTCATAGAATTAACTATCTATTTATGTTTATAAATATTCTCTAAAAAGAGTATATATTTTCTATTATCTCTTCATAAAAAAAGAGAATAAGGGAATAAAATAATAAAGATTCCCAATAAAATAAAAATTTATTTTTTCTTTTCAACAAGAGATTTACAGACTCCAGCAGCCACAGTTACACCAGCATCTCTAATTGCAAATCTTGCCATGTATGGATTATCTTTTACTGTTTCAAGTACAAGATTTCCTATTGGTCTAATTTTTACAATAGCAGCGTCACCATTTTTTAAAAAATCTGGGTGTTCTTGAAGTACTTGTCCACTTGCAGGGTCTAATTTAGAAACTAATTCTACAAATTGACATGGAACTTGAGCTGTATGAACATGGAATACAGGTGTATAACCTTTTGCAATTACAGTTGGATGATTAATAACTACTACTTGTGCTTCAAATTCTTCTACAATTTTTGCAGGAGATGCTGCATCACAAATAACGTCTCCTCTAGCCATATCTTTTTTACCAACGCCTCGTAAATTTACTCCGACGTTATCTCCTGCTTCTGCTTCTTTAAGTTGTTCATGATGAGCTTCAATTGAACGAACTTCACCTTGAACACCTGTTCCACTTCTACCAGGTAATACAACTATTTTTTGACCAACTTTCATTATTCCAGTCTCAACTTTTCCAACTGGTACAGTACCAATTCCAGTAATTTCATAAACATCCTGAATTGGCATTCTCATTGGTAAGCTAACTGGTTTTTCTGGTGCAGGGAATTTGTCAATTTGTTCTAATACAGTTGGTCCTTTGTACCAAGCCATATTTTCACTTTTTTTAGCAATATTGTCACCCATTAATGCTGAAGCTGGGATAAAAACAACATCATCTATTTTGTAACCTGCTTTTTGAACAACAGATTTTACTTCCTCAACAGTTTTGTTAAATCTTGCTTCGTCATATTTAACTACGTCCATCTTGTTAATTAAAACTGCTAAGTTTTTTACGCCCATAGTTCTAAGTAACCAAACATGTTCTTTTGTTTGAGGTTGAACACTATCTTCACAACCAACAACTAAGAAAGCTGCATCTGCTTGTGAAGCACCTGTGATCATATTTTTAACAAAATCCTTATGGCCAGGAGCATCAATAATAGTAACCTCATAATTTTGAGTTTTCAATTTCTTATAAGATAAGTTAATTGTAACTCCTCTTTCTCTTTCTTCCTTAAGGTTATCCATTACATATGCGAATTCAAAACCTTGTTTACCATGCTTTTCTGCTTCTTCTCTGAATCTTTTCATCTCTTGCTCAGACACTGCACCACCATCGTAAAAAACTCTACCTACACTAGTAGATTTACCTTGGTCTACATGTCCAACAAAGACGACATTCATAATTGGTTTTTCTTTTGCCATATTAATATATTTAATTTAGTTAAACGTCTTATCTAAGAATTGAATCTTAGCATATAATTTAAGAGGAATGTTGGTTTAAAAAGTTTATTGTATATTAAAATTAGAAAAATCTAAAAAGGATTTTATAATTAAGATATTATGGCTCTTCATTTGATTGGATTAGGTTTAAATTTAAATTCTATTAGTTGTGATGCTAGAAAAATTTTGGATGATTGTGATGAAATTTATTTAGAAGGTTATACTGTTGATTTTCCTTATGATATTAGTGATTTAAAAAAATCTTTAAATTTGAATTTTGAGATTTTAGATAGAAATAATGTTGAAAATAATTTTTTAATAGAAAATGCTTTGCATAAAAATGTTGCCCTATTAGTTTATGGAGATGTTTTGTCTGCTACGACCCATAGTTCTTTAATTTTGGATTGTAAAAAAAATGGAATAGATTGTTTTATTTATCACAATGCTTCAATTTTATTGTCTATTTCTCAAACAGGATTACAATTGTATAAGTTTGGAAAAACTTCTTCTATGCCAAAATGGCAAAAGTCTTATGAACCTAATTCTTTTTTAAATTATATTATTGAAAATCAGAAAGTAAATGCCCATTCCTTATTATTAATAGATATTGGATTAAAGTTTAAAGAAGCTTTAGTTCAACTAGAAAAATCATGTGAATTAAAAAATTTAAATCTCGATAAAATTATTGTTGTCAATAATTCAGGTACTATTAATCAAAAAATTTATTATGAATCAATTAATATTTTTAAAAATGTAAATTCTATAAAATCGCCTTTTTGTTTTATTATTCCATCAAAACTTCATTTTTTAGAAGAGGAATTTTTAAATGAAGTCAAAGAAAATATTAATCCCTAATTTTTTTAATTATTTTCTTAGTAATTTTTTCTATCTTCTTTTTTCCATTAATTTTAACTAATTTATCTCTATAATATTCTAGAATAGGTTTTGTTTGAATATGATATGTTTCTATTCTTTGTTTAATAGTTTCTAAATTATCGTCTTTTCTTTGGACTAGTTTTCCAGCACATTTGTCACAAACTTCAGGATTTTGAGGTTTTGGTTGGGTAATTAAATTATATCCTTCTCCACAATCTTCACAAGTTCTACGGTTAATTAATCTCTTAATTGACTCTTTATTTGAGATTTTAATTTCTATTACTTTGTCAATATTAATTTCTTTTTTCAGTTTCTTTGCCTGCTCTATTGTTCTAGGAAAACCATCTAATATTATTCCTTCTTTGTTATTTTCTTTTTTTATTTTTTCTTTGAGTAATTTTATTATTAACTCATCAGAAACTAATTTTCCTTTATTGATTATGCTATCAATTTCTTCTTTTAATTTTCCTTTTTGTTCTCTTAATAAATCTCCTGTAGAAATATGAGTTAAATTTAATTGTTTTGCTACTTCTTTTGCTTGAGTCCCCTTTCCAGAGCCCTGAATTCCGATAAAAATAAGATTCATAAAATATTAATAATAATAAGGTTTATTAATTTTTCTAAAAGCATAAGTCTTAAAAACTTATTTTTGTATTTGTTTTTATGGATATTGTAATGGCTATTCCAATTTTATTTTAGATTGCATAGTGCTTACTTTAATTTCTATTAATTATTATGAGAAAAGTTAAAGATTTTTTATGGAGGGAGAAGATGAATGTTTCTGATTTAGTTGATACTTTTGGGAATTTAGGCTTTCAAGCTTTAGAATTATATGAAGCTAAAAATGTTATTTTAAAAATGAAAAGAGATAATGCTAAAGTTTTTCTTACTTTTACATCTAATATGGTTACTTCAGGATTAAGAGGATTTTTTGCTCAATTATGTAAGCTAGGTATACCAGATATTTTAGTTACAACATCAGGTTCTATTGAAGAAGATTTAATTAAATCAACTGGGGAATCTTTTGAAATTTCAAGTTTTTATGTTGATGATAATGCTTTACATGAAAGAGGAGAAAATAGGGTTGGTAATTTAATAATTAGAAATGAAAGTTATATGAAATTTGAGGATTTGATTTCAAAATTACTTTTACAAATTTATGGAAAGAAAAAAAGACTATCTTCTTCTGAGTTACTTTATGAATTAGGATTGTTAATTGATGACGAAAATTCTATTCTATCTCAAGCTGCTAAAAATAATATTCCAATTTATTGTCCTGGGATAGCTGATTCATCTTTTGGTTTTCAATTATTTATGTTTCAACAGAGGAATCCAGATTTTATTGTAGACACTATTTATGATATGAATAGAATTGTAACTGATTTAAATTTTGATGAAAAAAAAGGATTGATTTCTTTAGGTGGTTCAATTTCTAAACATTATGCTATTTTTGCTGCTTTACTTTCTGGTGGTTTTGACTATGCGGTATACCTAACAACATCACACTCTACATCTGGTTCTTTAAGTGGCGCAACAACTCAAGAAGCGAAGAGTTGGGGAAAAATAAAAGATGATAGTGCGACAACAACTGTTAATGGAGACGTTAGTATTACTTTTCCATTGTTAATGAGTGCTTGTTTAGATGAAATGAAAAATGAAGGATTATTAAATGATAGGAGTTAAAAATTTTAGTAATATTTTTTATGGAAAAGGCAAAGTTTATATTAGATAAAAAAATTGTTAAGGAACAAATAAAATCTTTGTTAGACTTAGGTTTAAGTGTTTCTTATTCTTATAAAACAAATCATGAAGTAGGTAATGTGCTACAAGAATTAAATTTAGGTAACTTCTTTTCAATACACTCTATTAATGAAATTAAAATGATTAAAGATAAGTCTAAAGTTATTTATTTTATACAAGCACAGGACTTTGAAGAGTTAAAAGGAATTATTAATCAAGGTATACTAAATTTTGTAGTTGACAATGAAATTGATTTTGGAAGAATTTTAGATGTTGCAAAATTTTTAGAAACTAAAATAAATCTTTCAATAAGGATGAAATTACAGGAAAATAGGATTGGCAGTGGAAGGTATTTTGTCTATGGATTGCCTTCAAAAAAGGTTAATGAATTAATAATTAGAGAGAAAGAAAATAAGTTTATTAATTATTTTGGAATTCATGTTCATAGGAAGAGTCAGAATACTTCTGAGTGGGAGATTATTTCAGAATTAGAAGATTCTATTTTAGATGAGGTTTTTGATAGGTTAGATTTTATTAATTTAGGAGGAGGTTTACCTGTAAAGTATAAAAGTTATAGCTCTAATATTTTAGAATATATTTTTAAAAAAATAAAAGAAACTGTTAATTGGTTAAAAAATAAAGATATTCAAGTGTTTATTGAGCCAGGGAGATATATCGCAGCTCCTTCGATAAAATTAGAAACAAGAATAATTCAAATTCAAGAAAAGAACATTATTTTAAATACTACGCTTTACAATTGTGCACTTGATACACTTTTAACAGGAACTAAAATGATTGTAGAAAATGAGCTCAAAGATAAAGAAGAAGGAGAATATTATTTAATTAAGGGAAATTCTCCAACAAGAGATGATATTTTTAGATATAATGTTAAATTAAGAAATCCTAAGGTCGGAGATAAAATTATTTTTATTAATGCAGGGGCCTATAATTATACAACTGATTTTTTTGGGTATGTTAAATTAGAAACAGAATATATCTAGAATTCATTTTATGTTTATTACTTAATAATATTAATTATTTCCTTTACTAATCTTTTAGTTTTTTTCTTTTTATCTTTTTTTGGAACAAATTCTACGATATCTGTTATTATTGGATTTTGATTTTTCTTTATTGATTTTATAAGTTTTATAAATTGTCTTTTATTTAATCCGTTTTGTTCTGGATAATTTACTGCTGGAGCAAATTTTGGGTCATTTACGTCGATATCTATAGTCAAATATACTTTTTTTCCTTTTGTACTCTTTTCTAAATAATTTAATATTTCTGTTATTTTTTCATTTGGAGTAAAATATTTAATTTTGTTTTTTTTAATAAATTTCTTTTCCTCTGATTCTATTTTTCTAATTCCAATTAAGCAAATATCTTTTGGATTCCATCCTTCTTTTACCAAACCTGCTAAAAATTCTTCGTGAGTTGGTTCTTTCATTGGTGGCATACAATCTGCATGTGCATCAAATATTATTAGAAATGATTTTTGCTTGTATTTTTGTAAAAAGGCTTTTGCCGAGGGGTAAGTTATTGAATGATCTCCACCAATTAAGAGTAAATTTTCTTTTTTGTTTAATTGTTTTTTTATTTCTTTAAAAATTTCTTTTTCATCTTGAGCAATGTCTTGATTTTCAACATTGACTTTAATATGTTTTATTTTTTTCAATAAAATTTCAGGTGTTTTTTCTGGACCTTTTAGACCTAATGCGTTTATTCTTGGGATGGAAATAACTATTCTCATTTAATCATTTATGAATTTATAAAATTTAAATCTTTAGCTTTTTATATCCAAAACTTTTTAAACCATCTCTTCAATTTTATTACTATGGCTGTTGATTTAACTTCAAAAGTAAAAGAATTACAAAGAAATCCTGAGTATATTAGAAATATCGCTATTTGTGCTCATATTGATCACGGTAAGACTACATTTTCAGATAATCTACTTGCAGGTGCTGGAATGATGAGTGAAAATTTAGCAGGTAAAGTTAGGAGTTTAGATTTTCATGAAGATGAAGCTACAAGAGGTATTACTATTGATTCTGCTAGTGTTTCTATGGTTCATCATTTAGAAGGGAAGGATTATTTGATTAATTTAATTGATACTCCAGGTCATGTTGATTTTGGTGGAGATGTAACCAGAGCTATGAGAGCTGTTGATGGAGCAATTGTTCTTTCTTGTGCAAGTGAAGGTATTATGCCTCAAACTGAAACTGTTTTAAGACAAGCATTAAAAGAAAGAGTTAGGCCTATTTTGTTTATTAATAAAGTTGACAGATTAATTAGAGAAGTTAAGTTAACACCTGAAGAAATGCAAAAAAGATTTATTAAAATTATTAATGATGTTAACCGTTTAATTGCTGAAATTGCTGAGGATGAATATAAGCAAAAATGGCAAGTTGGTGTTGCTGAAGGAACAGTTGCATTTGGTAGTGCTTTTCATAACTGGGCTTTATCTGTTCCTTATATGCAAAAACATGGAATTACATTTAAAGAAATTATTGAAGCATATGAATCTGGTGAAGAAAATTATAAAGCCTTAGCAAAAAAAGCTCCTATTCATGAAGTTATATTAAACATGGTCATAAGACACCATCCAAATCCAAAAGTTGCTCAAAAATATAGAATTCCAAAAATTTGGCATGGTGATTTAGAATCAGATGCAGGAAAAGATTTGATTAATTGTAATATTGATGGTGAAGTTGCATTTGTCCCAATTAAAATTGTAATTGATCCTCATGCTGGTGAAGTTGCTGCTGGAAGACTTTTTGCTGGTAAAATTAAGCAAGGTGACGAATTATATATGAATCTTGCAAATAAGAAAGTGAGAGCACAACAAGTTTCAATTTATAAAGGTGCGCAAAGAATTCAATTAGATGAAGTTGTTGCAGGAAATATTGTTGGTATTGTTGGATTAAAAGATGTGGTTGTCGGTGAGACTGTTAGTATACATCCAATTGAACGTTTTGATGCAATTACACATTTATTTGAGCCTGTTGTTACTAAAAGTATAACTGCTAAGAGAACTGCTGATTTGCCTAAACTAATTGAAGTATTAAGGCAGGTTGGAAAAGAAGATCCCTCTTTACATATTGAAATTAATGAAGAAACAGGAGAATCACTTATTTCTGGGATGGGTGAATTGCATTTAGAAATTATTGAAAATAGAATAAAAACTGAAAAAAGCTTAGATGTCCAAATGGGTCCTCCTATTATTGTTTATAGAGAGTCTGTTGGAAAAGTTTCTTCTCCTGCTGAAGGTCGTTCTCCAAATAAGCATAATAGTTTCTTCTTAACAGTAGAACCTTTAGAAGAGGGTGTTTCTAAGGCTATTAGTGAGGGAGTTTTACCTGAAGGGAGAATGAAGAAAAAAGATAAAACCTTAGATGAAACTTTAGTTGGACTCGGAATTAGTAGAGAGGAAGCAGGTCAATACAGAAATATCTTTCGGGGTAATATATTCTTAGATAAAACTAAGGGTGAGGTTCATATAGGAGAAGTTATTGAATTAGTATTAGATGCCTTTGAAGATGTAATGAAATCAGGTCCTTTAGCAAGAGAACCTTGTCTGAAGATGAAGGTTAGTTTAGTTGATTTGAAATTACATGAAGATGCAATTCATAGAGGTCCTGCACAAGTTTATCCTGCTGTAAGAGATTCTATTAAATTAGCAATGAAAGAAGCAAATCCTGTAATTTATGAACCTATTCAAACACATCAAATTGAAGCTCCAATAGATTTTATGAGTACAATTACTTCTTTAGTAACACAGAAAAGAGGAAATTTAATTGATGTTGAACAAGAGACTTCAGGAGTTACAATTAAAGGAGAATTGCCAGTAGGCGAAATGATTGGTTGGACAAATGATTTAAGAAGTGCTACTGAGGGTAGAGGTGTTAGTAGTTTAGTTAATCAAAGTTTTAAAAAATTGCCTAATGAACTTCAAGATAAAATAATTAATCAAATTAGAACTAGAAAAGGTTTAAGTGAAAATCAATAAAATGGTAAATTTAGATGAAAGAATTGGTAAAGAAGAAGATCTTTTAATGAATGAATATCATCAAAGTTTTTGCTCTATTTGTATTTTTTCTCCTGGAGAAAAAGCATACACTAAAGAAGGCTTAAAATGTTCTGGATTTACTTATTTTGAAGATGATTTTGATAAGACTAAATCTCTTGTTTATCCTTTACCTAGAAATATTAAAGAATGTCCTTATTTTAATAAATAAAATTAATAAAAAAAATTTGTTTTAGAAAATTTACTCTTTTCTTGGTTGAGCTTCACTAACTTTGATTTTTCTGCCTTCAATTTCTTTTTCATTCATTTCTGAAATTGCTTTATTAGCAGAATCATCATCTGAAATTGTAACAAAACCAAAACCTTTTGATCTTCTTGTATACTTATCTTGGATTATAGTTGCTTCCTCAGCATTGTATTGTGAAAATAAATCTTGTAAACCTTTATTATCAATACTCCAAGGTAAATTACCTACATATAACTTCATTTTATCCTCCTGTTTAATTTAATATCTTGAGAGAAACATTTTCTTAAACTAACTTTATATAACATATTCTAACCTACTTTTTTATTAGGAATTTTGCTTTTTTAAGTCTTTGTTTTATGAAATTTATAATGTATTCAGAATAGTTCCAAAATAAGATTGTAATTAAAATAAAAGTTGTTGAAAGTGCATAAATCTTGTTGGTTGTTAAGAAAATAGCTGTAAAGATTAATAATATCCATTTTATTGTATAAAAATATTTTTTATAAATTTCCTTTTCATCCTTTGTAATTAGAGATAAGATTAAACCAAGTGGCATTGCGCACAATAAAACTAAGATAATCAATATTATTGTCATTTAATTTAAAATTAAAATCTGTTTTTATAGTTTTTGGATTACCTAGTTTTTTAAACTTGTTTTTATTTTGATTTTCATGAATTATGAATTCATTGATGTTCATGCTCATTTAGATATGGACCGTTTTAAAGATGATTTAGAAAATGTTATTATTAATGCTAAAAATCTTGGTGTTTTGGTTGTTAGTTCTGGAATTAATAGTTTTGCAAATAAGAAAGTTTTAGAATTGTCAAAGAAGTATGATAATATTTTTGCATCTTTTGGGATTTATCCTATTGATGGGATTATTAAAGAGTTTCCTAACTTAAAAGATGATGGTCCCAGAGAAATTTTACCATTAGATGTTGATTTAGAATTAGAGTGGATTTTAGAGCATAAAGATGATTGCCTTTTTATTGGAGAAGTTGGCCTTGATTTTAAGGTAGTTAAAGTTAATGAAGAAATTAAAAATGCACAGGAAAAAAATTTTGAAAAGATTATTTTATTAGCAAAAAAAATTGATAAACCTTTATTGATTCATTCTCGTGGGGCTGAGCTTGAGTGTATTGAACTATTAGAAAAACATAATTGTAGAAAAGTAATTATGCACTGCTTTAATGGTAAAAAATCTCTAATAAAGCGAATTATTGACAATGGTTGGTTTTTGACTGTTCCAGCAGTTATCACTCGTTTAGAGCATTTTAAAATGTTAGTTAGTATAACTCCTCTAAATCAATTATTAACTGAAACTGATTCTCCATATTTATCTCCAGTTCCAATGACCAGAAATGAACCTAAAAATGTTTTAGTTAGCATCAAAGAAATTGCCAAAATAAAAGAATTAAGTTTTGAAGAGGTTAAAAAAAATATTTTTGAAAATGCAAAGAAATTATTGAATATTTAGGTAGTATTTTATTTCTTTAATTGTTTTACAATTTTTATCGGTGTCAATATTTACTTTAATTTGATATGGTTTTTCTAATAAATCTTTTGGTGTTTTAGAACTTGCTAATATATCTTCAATGTTTTTTAGAGGACAATCAATTTTTCTACAAATATTATCAGCTATTTCTTTTTCGATTTCACTCAATTGATTGTTTCTTTGATAATTGAACTTATTTAATTTATGTTTTATTTCATAAGGGCAAGGAAATATTTCCCCTTGTTCATTAATAATAACTATATTTTGGTCTAAATCAAAAATATTTTTAGAGTTGTTTTTTTTCACATCTTCAATTTCATTATTCTCATCAAGATAAATAAAAACATATTTTGGGATATAAATACCTGTAGTTTGACAATTTATTTTTTGTGGAGCAACTAATGAAGATAAAATTAGTAAACCAGAAACAATCTTTTTTAAACTTTTCATAAATAACACTATTTTAAAGTAGTTATAAACTTTTTTGTTAGTACTTAAATTCAATTCCCTTTGCACATTTTAGCAACCCTTTTTTTGATTCAGGAATATCTTCTCTTTTTGCTAATTTCAGATATTTGTGTATTAATTTTTTTTTGTGGTTTATTGTGAATTTTTGATCAGTATAAGGTCCTCCTATGCAACCTCCTGGACAAAACAGACAATCTAAAAATAATACATTTTTATTTGGTTTTTTTAAGAACTTATTTACTTCACTTATTCCATCAATTATCCTTACTTGGTTTCTATTTAAAATTCTTTTAACATGGGCTGTATGGTAAAGTCCTCCACTTAATGGATAGATTTTTGTATAATCATTATAAAATTTATCGAATTGAGCTTTTTTATTATCTTCATTAATATTATTTTTCTGAAATAACTCTTTTAATTGTAGAAAATCAATAACATAATCGATTTCTTTTTTTGTTTGACTTTCAATTTTCTTGAAATTACATGGAGATATAAAAAATATTTTATGATCTGGATAAACTTTTTTGCTAATTTTTGCCATTGCAATCATAGGTGAATCAACTCTAATTAAATTATTTTTATATTCTGGAAAATTTTTTTCAATGTAAAGAGTTATTCCAGGGCAAGTCGATGAAATAAGGAGTTCTTTAGTTTTTTTTAATTTTTTATGATATTCTCTATTAATCATTTTTGCACCAAATGTTAATTCGACAACTTTATCAAAACCTAATTTCTTTAATTGATTTATTATTGAAGGATATTTAAAATCTGTAACAAAACTAGGAGCAACCATTGCTAAGCATTTTTTATTATTTTTTATTATCTTTTCAATTTTTAGAATATCATTTTTGTTTTTCACCATCTTTAAATTATTTTAGCTTATTTAATATATAAGGCTTTTGAAATTTTCTTTTAAATTTAAATAGTCTAATTAATTTATTTTCTTATGAATTTTAAAGAATGTTATTTTAAATTTTTTGGATTATTTTATGTAATTATAGGAATTTTAGCAATTTTTAATGTTATATTTGGTATTGATTCTGCATCCTCGTTGTGGATTTCTTATTTTGCATTTTTTTTCATTGGTTTAGGAATACTAACTAAAGATTCATATTTGATAGGAAGTTGGTTTAATATTATTTTTATTCCATATTTTTTTTGGTCTGCTGATTACTTGTATAATTTATTTTTTAGTAAAAGTTTGTGGGGTATTACAGACTATATGTTTAGTTCGAGATTATTTATTTCTCAAATAATTTCTATTCAACACTTTTTTATTATTCCAGTAGCAATTTTATCAATTTACTTTATAAAAATTCAGAAAAAGGATTTTTGGAAATTAAGTGTATCTATAATAAGTATACTTTTTATTTTGACTAGACTTTTTACAAAACCTATTGAAAATGTTAATTGTATTTTTAAGAGTTGTTTGACTTTTGAAATTGTTTCTCCTTTATATCCTGTAATATGGTTTTTAGCTTTCTTTATTATGATTGGGTTAGTTAATCTTCTTTTAGTTAAATTAAGATTTTTTAACTCAAACAAAAATTAATTTACAAAAGATTTAAAAGCATATTTTTTGTTTTAATTATATTAAAGAACAGATTTATCAATTCTTTTTTGAAAATAATGGAAAAATTTAAAGAACTTGGATTAAATGAAGATTTTTTGAAAATTATTCAAAAGATGAATTTTAAAGAGCCAAGTGAAATTCAAGAGAAAGCAATTCCTTTAGTCTTAGCTGGGAAAGATGTTATTGGTAGTGCTGCTACTGGAAGTGGTAAAACACTTGCTTTTGGTTATCCTATATTAGAAAAAACTGTTGAGAAAAAAGGATTACAAGCATTAATTCTAACACCAACAAGAGAACTTGCAGAGCAAATTTCTAGTTCTCTTAAGAATTTTGGAAAATATAAAAAACTTAAAATTTGTTCTGTTTATGGTGGAGTTTCTATTGAAAATCAGATTAAAAATCTCTTGAGTTGTGAGATTGTTGTTGGAACTCCTGGGAGAATCTTAGATCACATTAGTAGAAAAACTATTGATTTGTTTAATGTTAATACATTTGTTTTAGATGAAGCTGATAGAATGCTTGATATGGGTTTTTTGCCTGATGTTGAAAAAATTATAAAAGAATTACCAAGGAAAAGGCAAACTTTACTTTTTTCTGCTACTATTTCTTGGGAAATTAAAAAGATTATTAATAGATATATGTTGAAACCGATTAATGTTTTTGTTAAAAATTATGTTGATGCTTCAAAATTAAAACAAGTTTTCTATGATGTATCTGATAATGAAAAATTTTCACTTTTGGTTCATTTATTAAAAAAAGAAACTTCAAGCTTAGTTTTGGTCTTTTCAAATACTAAAAGAAATGCTGATTTTGTAGCTAGGAATTTAAAGAATCAAGGGATTGATGCAATGAGTTTTCATGGTGATTTAGGTCAAAATACTAGAAATAATGTTTTGAAAAAATTTTATGAAAGTGAAAAGTTTGTTTTAGTTTGTACAGATGTTGCTGCAAGAGGTTTAGATATAAAAAATGTTTCTCATGTTTATAATTATGATTGTCCTAAAACAAAAGAAGATTATATTCATAGAATTGGAAGAACAGCGAGAGCAGGAAAAAAAGGAATTGCTATTACAATATTGGGGAGTAAGGATTATGATAATTTTAGAAATGTTAATAGAGATGGCACTTTAAATATTGAAAGAATTGAAAAGCCAGAGTTTAAAGAACTTTATTTACAGAAAAATAAATCTTTTAGGAATAATTCTAATAGAAGAAAAGATTTTCAAAAGAGAGAAGATTTTAGAATAAGTAGTAGGAATGATTTTTATCAAAAAAATAAGGGGAAAAGATATTCTAGAAAATCTGAAAATATAAATCCTTCAAGACAAAGTGAAAAAACAAGGCAAAAAAGATTTAATTCTGCAAAGAGTAATATTTCAAAAAAACGATAGACTACTTATTCTAACCTTGAATTATTTAAAGTTGATTTTTCAAAGACAGTATCTTTTATATTTGATTTTATAAAGTTTGTATCATATAATTGGGAATTTATTACATAAGATTTTTCTAAGTTAGAGCCGTAAAAATTTGAAAGAAGAAATGATGTTTGCTGAAGTGTTGAATCTTTTATGCTTGAACCTCCAAAATTAGTTCGCTGACAATTTGAATTTAATAGTATTATTTTATTTAATGTTGAACTTCCGAAGTCTGCATTATATGTATCTATATCTTTAAAATAAGATTCTGATAAGTCTGAATTATTAAATTTTGCTTTTTTCATATAAGTTCCCTCGAAATGGGAATTTGTTAAATCAGAGTCTTCTGCAGAAAAATCTAATAAAAATGCATTTTTAAAATTTGATTTTTTTAAAATAGAATTATTTAATTTTACTTTATCTAAATCAGTATTTTCAAACAGAGTATTCTCTAAATTTGATTTATTTAATATTGCTCTTAATAATGATGATTCTGATAAGTTCGCATGACTTAATATCGCATTTGAAGCTTTTAGTCTGTATAAATTTGCTCCTTTACATTCAAGATATGGTAAATAAATTCCATTAATTGTTAGGTTTTTTAATTCAGAATTATTTAGGATAATAGGTTCTCTTTCAAAATCTTGTTTAAGTAAAAAATCCATTAGTTCTGGATATTTTTTATTATTAGATAAATTAAAACCTTCTTCCAATTTTATTTTTGAGAAATCTCTTTCGCCAGATAATATCTTTTTGATGAACTCATTACCTGATAAATGAGTATAGGTTTTCATGATATAATAATAAAATCTAACTTTTTAACTTTTTATATAGTGTGACTACTTTAAAGTTTTCTTAGATTGGTATAAAAAGAAAAGATTTAAATAGTTTTATTATTTGTTACTTATTAGGAGATACAATATGGCTGTAGATGATATAATAGAAGAAATTTGTGAATTGGCTGATGAATTTAGAATTAGGACTGTGATAGAGGATAGGAAAGGTGGAATTCATTTTGATAAGAAAGTAATTCATTTAAATCCTCTTTATAAGGATGAATATATTGAAACTTTTGTTCATGAGATGTTACATTATTATTATCATGATATCAATTGTATTAATTTAGGAGCTTATGAAGAAGAAAAAGTTGAGAGTGAAATGAGATATCTTTTAGAGAATAGGGATAATGAATTATATGTTAGAGATTATTTATTGAGTAGAAGGAGATGAAATATCTCCTAAAAAACTAAATTTTCTTTAATCCAATCAAAAGATTTAAATAGTATAATGAATATATATTCATAACTAAACGGAGGAATTAAATATGCCAGGACAAGATGGAACAGGACCATTAGGACAAGGACCTTTGACTGGAAGAGGTTTTGGACCTTGTGGTTATGGAAGACGAGGATTTGGGTATGGAAGAGGCTTTGGTAGAGGTTATGGTTTTAGAAGACCAATTTCTTTAACTAAAGAAGAAGAAAAGAAAATTCTCGAATCTGAATTAGAAGAAATTAATTTAGAAAAACAAGAAATTGAAAAAAGACTTAAGGAAATAAACTAAATTTCTTGTTTTTTTCTTTTTTTTGAGAAACTTTAAATATTGAGGTTAATATAGTTTTTTATGGCAAGACCGCGTATTTGTAGAAGAATTAACTTTAATCCTAAGATTACTTATTTTAAACCGCGTGGCGTTCCAATGAGGGATTTAGACGAAGTTGTTCTTCAAAGGGATGAATTAGAAGCATTAAAACTTAAAGATTTAGAAGGGTTTGAGCAATCTATTTGTGCAAAAAAGATGAATATATCTCAACCGACATTTCATAGAATTGTTATTTTAGCTAGAAAGAAAGTTTCAAATGCTTTGATTAATGGTAAATCTATTAAAATTGAAGTATAAATATAATTCTTCTAAATAATTCTAAAATTCAAAATAAAAAAGTTTTATAAAATAAAAAAATATATATTATTATGAATAAAAATTTAGATTATATTGATAGAATTAATTCTCTTGTTTTATTATTTTTAAGAATTGTTTTAATTATTGCAATTCCTATCTGTGTTTGGGAGAAAAATGTTCTTTTTATTTTTTTGAGCATTTTAACATTTTGTTTGACATTTTTACCTAGGATAATTGAGAAAAGATATAAGATAAATATTCCATCAGAATTAGGATTAGTTATTGTGTTATTTATTTATGCTGGGATATTTTTAGGTGGTGTTAGAGAATTTTATTATAGATTTTGGTGGTGGGATTCTTTATTACACTTAATTTCTGGTTTGGCCTTGGGTTTTATTGGCTTTTTAATTTCATATACCTTCTATAAAACTAACAAATTTAAGACAAGTCCAAAAATGATTCTATTATTTGCATTTTGTTTTGCATTGGCTATAGGAACTATTTGGGAAATTTTTGAGTTTGGAGTTGATCAAATCTTTGGTTTCAACATGCAAAAAGCAAGATACTTATGTCCTAATCAAGGTTATTGTGATAGTAGAATTGGAGTTATTGACAGCATGGTGGATTTAATTTTAGATACTCTTGGTGCTTTAATGGCATCTATTGCAGGTTATTTTTATCTAAGGAAGGGTGAAGTTTTTTTATTTAATAAACTGATTAAAAGGTTTGAGAGAAAAAATAAACATTTGTTTGATAAAAAAGTTTAATATAAATATTTTTATTCAAATTTTTCTAAAAATGTTGGTTCCTTTTTCTGGAATATTATTCCTATAGGAATTTTTTTATTTTTTGAATTATAATCAAATTCTTCTGCTAGTAATGTTGCCTTTTTGTAGTCTGTATTGTCTTTTATTTTATACATAAACTTATCTTTATTATTTATATCCTTATTAAAGATAAGACAATCTTGCATTATTTCTACATAGCTAAATCCCTTATGTTTGATTGCTTTAGTAAACACTTCAACCATATGAGGTATGTCTCTTGCGTTTGTTCTTGCAATAAAAGTTGCATTTGATGCTAGAGCTAATTTAATTGGATTAATTGGAATATTTTTTTCTATTCTATTTTCTCCTTTTATTAGATATCCCCTTTGTGATGTTGCTGTTGCTTGTCCTGTTGTGAGTGAGAAATTTTGGTTATTATGTATAAATAATGTCATATCTTGATTATATCTAAATGCATGGATAAGGTGAGATATTCCTTCTGAATAAATTGCTCCATCACCTGCAAAAGTTAATATGTTTAATTTTGGATTTGCTAATTTTATTCCAAATGCTGTTGGAAGTGCTCTACCATGAAGAGAATAAATACCACTTAAATTAAGATAGTCAAATATTTTTGAATTACAACCAATATCTGTTGTCATGGCAAAATCATTATGATTTATTTTTTCTTTTTCTATTAAATTTGCGATTGTTTGTTTTATTGCTTCTAAAATTAAAAAATTAGGACAACCCGGGCACCATGTTATTGGCTCATTTGTTTTTAATTTCTCTTTTGATTTATTCATTTTATTATTTCTTTTATTTTTTTGTTTAATTCGTCAGTAAAAAAAGGTCTTCCATCGTATTTTAAAATTTTATTATCTATATTTGTTTGTATTTTTTGTTTGATTAACTCTGCTAATTGAGATGTTGCGTTGTTTTCAATAATTATTATTTTTTTTGATTTTGATAATTCCTTTTTAATCTCTTCAGGAAATGGATTTAAATATAAAATTTGTAAGAATTTAGCATCAATATTTTTGATTGCATCAATTATTGCTCCTTTAGTTGAACCCCATCCTATAATTAAATTTTTAGAATTTTTGTTTCCGTAAATATCATATGTTCTAAATTTATTTACTTGATTTTTAATTTCTTTTTCTTTTGATAATCTTTTATTCACATTCTCAATTATTTGATTTTTATCTTCTGTTGAATTTCCAAATTTGTTTGTTTCATAACTTGATTTTTTGTTTATTTTATTTGAATAGGTTTTAGAAAAAATTAAAGGTTTTTTATAGTCTAATTTTACAGAATATTCACTCTCGGCTAAATGTTTATCTGATAAAATTATCGACAATGAATTGTATTTTTCAGCTAAATAAATTAATTGGTTAGTTAATTCTATAGCCTGTATTGGGTCTCCTGGTGCAGCAACAATTCTTGTAAATTCGCCATGTCCTATGTTTAAGGCCAAATTCAAATCACTTTGAGAAGTATAAGTTGGTATACCTGTTGCAGGTCCTGGTCGAGAAGCAAGATAAACTGTTAAGGGTATTTCACTTATTCCTTGCATACTAATTGCTTCGCCCATTAAATCAACTCCTCCTCCACTTGAGCCAACCATTACTTTTTTTCCAGCAAAACTTGCTCCTAATGCTATATTTGCGACTGCAATTTCATTTTCAGGTTGAAAGAATTTTAATTTTTTATCATTCATTAAACAAATCTCGCTTGTTACACCAGTTGCAGGTGTCATAGGATAAGCAAAGTAAAAATCTAATTTTGAATTTCTTGCCCCTATAGCAATAGCACGACTTCCTGAAATTATCTCTGCTTTATTATTTAGTTTTTTTAATTTATATATTTCTTTTTGAGAAGCATAACCCTTCTTTGCAGCATCTGTTGAATTTACATAGTTCAAATATTTTTTTACTTCTTTAATTAAGTATGATTCAGGTATACCTAATGCTTTTACTAATGACCCTGCTAAGGCAACGTTAATATTTTTTTTAAATTCTAAAAAATCATCACTCTTTAAAATAACTGCATTTTCTTTTAAATTATCTTTATGTAAATATAATGTTTTTTGATCTAATGCAATTAAAAAATCAACTTTTTCATCGTTACTTTCAATTTCCTGATCACTAATACATAATATACTAAAATTATGTCCTCCTCTAATTATACTTTGATAATCTCTATAATTAAAAGTATAATAACCATATGAAGTTAAAACTCTTGAAATAATTTGAGAAATTTTATTTATACCCTGTCCTGCAGAACCACCTACTAAAATATTTAGTCTCATTTTCACCTCCATTATTTAATTTATTTTAATTATATAAATGTGTTGGTAAACTTTATTTATAACACTTAAATTAACTAAACTTTAATAAAGTATGAATAATTCTTTTTAATGAGGTAAAAAATGAAGGGGTTGATTGATTCTTTTGGAATTTTAAGAGATTTTAATATTGCTAAATTTTTTATTGTTGAATCTTCTTCTGATTTAAATAAATTAAAATTTCCTTATTATATGAAAATAGATTCTGAAAAACATAAATTAAATTTAGGGGGAGTTTTATTTTGTAAAGATTTAGAAGAGGCTGAAAAGAATTATAAACTTTTAAGAAATAAATTTAGTGAAAGGATTGTAATTCAAGAAGAGATTAAAGGAATAGAGTTAATATTAGGTATAAAAAAAGATGATATTTTCGGATTTGTTTTAATGCTTGGATTTGGTGGGAGTAAACTTTCTAAAGAGGGTATAACTTTTAGAGTTTTAAAATTAAATAGAAGTGAAATTAATAATGCTTTAAATGAATTTGATAAAGATATACTAAAAAAATATGTATATAAGGAAAAGTTAATTAGCTTTATTGAGATGATTTGTTTTTTAGCTGAAAAAAAAAATATTAAAGAAATGGATTTAAATCCTATAATCTTATCTAGTAAAGGACCTTTTATTGTTGATGCAAGAATTAAAATTTAAATTTTTGAAATTGTCTTACATAATTGTTCTGGTTCTGAGAAATTAATTATTTTATTTTTATCTAATATTTTTTTTGCTTCATTTATTTTTTCTCCTCCAATAAAACAAGTGAATAAAGGTTTTTTTATTGTATTTAGTAATTTTGCTACTTTTTCTGGTTGACTTGTATGTTGTGGAGTTAAAATTAAAATTATATTTTCTGTTTCTTTATCATTTTCTATAATGTCTAAAACTTTTTTATAATCTTCAGGTGCAGCGTCTCCGATAATATCTATTGGATTATTTTTAGACCAATTTAGAGGTAATATTTTGTTTAGTGATTCAATTGTTTTATTAGAGAGTTTTGTTAAGGGGATATTATATCTTTCACAATAGTCTGCAGATAATACGCCAAAGCCTCCTGCATTTGTTATTATAGTTGTATTTTTTTTAATTTTTTGGTATTTTTCTAATATCTTTGCCACATTAAACATTTCTGTTACTGAATCTACTTGGATTAATTTTGCTTGTTGAAATGCTCCTTTGTAAATTTCTGAATCTGTTGCAAGAGCTGCAGTATGTGATTTGGCTGCGTTTTGTCCAGATTTAGAATTTCCACCTTTTAAGACAATAATTGGTTTTTTTGATTTTTTAGATATTTCAATAAATTCTCTCCCACTATTTTTTTGTAAACTTTCTATATAAAGGCAAATTACTTTTGTTTTATCGTCGTGGATTAAATAGTCTATTAAATTATTAAAATTAATATCAATTGAATTACCTAGTGAAATAAATTTAGAAAAAGAATTAATTTTATCTAACATTGCTGAAGCTATTGCTCCTGATTGAGAGATAAAACCAATATTTCCTTTGTTTAAATTCCCTGAATAAAATGTTGTATTTAAATTTTGAGAAGTGTCAATTATTCCAAAAGAATTTGGTCCTAAAATTCTAATATTTTCTTCTATTGCGATTCTTTTAATGTGTTCTTCTAATTCTTTATTATTGCTTTCAGAAAATCCTGCTGAAATAATAATAGCATACTTTATTTTTCTTTTCCCAGCTTGTCTTAATATTAAAGGAATTGTCTTTGCAGGACTTGCAATAATTATTACATCTATATTATAAGGTGTTTCAATTAAGTCAGAAAAAATTTCTTGATTTAAAATTTTTTTAGTGTTTGGATTTATTCCAATTACTTTTTTATTAGAGTTTAATAAATTTTTAAAGATAATATTTCCTACTTTTTTTTCGTCTCTACTTACACCAATAACAGCATAAGTTTTAGCGTCAAAGATATTTCTTACAACCTCTTTCATAAAAAATAAATGTTTAATTTGTATATAAAAGTTATTGTTCGAATTTTATAAATATCCTTCTTCGTTGATTCCAGAATTATTATCTTTTATTGTTGTTTGATTCAATGTTCCTTGTTCTGAGCTTTTTAGGTCTTCTGGGTTTATTGAATTAATTAGTTTTTTAAATTCTTCAAATTTTTCTGCTGGAATTCTTGTTCCTGCTTTTGTGAAACCTGTATATTTTTGGCTTTGAACAAATTCTCTTATTGTTAAACCTATTTTTCCACCAAAGTCATCTATTCTGATTAAAATATCTGTTTCTGGATTTTTTTGTATTTTTCCAATATCTTTTTCCATAGTTTTAATATTTAATCTGGGTTTATAAATTTTTATGATGTTTTGGGATACTTTTTAAACTATGAAGTTTATTTGTTTTTATGGTTAAGGTAAAAATAAAGAAATTAAGAGCAGATGCTACTTTACCTAATTATGCTCATCATGGGGATGCTGGAATGGATTTATATTCTACTATTGATATTTGTTTAGAGCAAAATCAAAGAACATTAATCCCACTAGGCTTTTCTATGGAATTACCAGAGGGTTATGTTAGTATAATTAAAGGAAAAAGTGGTCTTGCTTTAAATAAGGGACTTGTTATTTTAGGAGGAGTTATAGATCAGAATTATAGAGGAGAATATAATGCAATTATTTTAAATTCTGGTTATGATGATTTAGTGATTAAGAAAAATCAAAAGGTTGCTCAATTATTGATTCAATCAGTTGAGAAAGCTGAACTTGAAGAGGTAGACGAACTAAGTAATACAATTAGGGGAAAAGATGGTTTTGGCTCAACTGGAGCATGAATAATATATAATAGAGTTTAGTTCTTTTTATAAAGTGATTTTTTCTAATTTTCTTATGATAATTGGTTTAACAGGAAGTTTGGCAGCAGGTAAGGGGGTTGTTAGTGATTTTTTTAAAGAAAAAGGTTTTGTTTATTTGTCCTTATCTGATGAACTTAGACAAATTGCTAAAGAAAGGAAAATTGAAATTACAAGAGAAAATTTGCAAGACTTAGGAAATAAACTTAGAGAAGAAAGTGGAAGTGGTGTTTTAGCAAAATTGGTTATTAAAAAAATTAAAAATCAAGAATATAAAAAAGTCATTATAGATGGAATTAGAAATCCTTTTGAAATTGAAGAGTTGAAAAAATTAAAGAACTTTTTTTTAATTGCTGTTGATGCTAATCCTAAAATTCGTTTTGAGAGAATGGTTGCAAGAAATAGGGAAAGTGATCCAATTACATGGGAAGATTTTTTGAAGGTTGATAGAAAAGATAAGGGTATTGGAGAAAAAAAATCTGGTCAAGGTGTTGGAAAGTGTATGAAGTTGGCTAGATTTATTATTTTGAATGAAGGAAGCTTAGAGGAGATTAAAGAGAAAATTGAAAAACTCTATCGAGATATCCAGAAATTAATTCCTCCTTTAACTTGGGATGAATATTTTATGACTTTTGCACAGGTTGCAGCTCAGAAAAGTAAAGATCCTTCTACAAAAGTAGGGGCTTGTATTGTGGATAGTGATAAAAGAATTATAGGTTTAGGATATAATGGTTTTCCTAAAAAATGTGATGACACTAAATTACCAATGGAAAGAGAAGGAAAATTTTTAGAGACAAAATATGCTTATATTGTTCATGCTGAACCTAATGCAATCTTGAATTCTACAAGAGAGACTAAGAACAGCAAAATGTATGTTACTTTATTTCCTTGCAATGAATGTGCTAAATTAATTATTCAAGCAGGAATTATTGAAGTAATTTATCTTGAGAACAAATATGAGGATAGCGATGGTGTTAAAGCTTCTATTAGATTATTCAAACAAGCGGGTGTAAAAACTAGACAATTCTCTTTTGAATGAACCTTAAGCAAACATTTTTAAATTAAATTTATTCTTATACTATTATATCTGGCCTCGTAGCTCAGCTTGGTTAGAGCACTGGGCTTTTAACCCAGGTGTCGCGGGTTCAAATCCCGTCGAGGCCATAAAAGAATAGATTTAATGAAAAAAGAATTAGGGAATAAAAACAAAAGGTTTTTAAACCCAGTTTTTTTCATTTTTAAAGTAAAAGAAAATATTCTAATATCAAAAAATGCATATCTTACAACCACCACATAAAAGATTGAGCCCAGAAGAGGCTAAGAAAGTTTTAGATAAATATAATATAGGTTTAATTCAATTACCAATTATTTCTTTAAGCGATCCTGCATTGCCTGAAGGATGTAATAAAGGTGATGTTATTGAAATTAAAAGGGAGAGCGGTTTATATTATCGTGTTGTAGCTTAATGGTTGAAGGACATATTTTAATTCAAGAGTATTTTAAAAATCATTCTTTAGTTGAATCTAATTTATTATCTTTTAATGATTTTATCGATAGAAGAATGCAAAAAATTGTAACTGAATTATCAGATTCGCTGCCTACTGAAGATTTTGAAATTAAACTTGGTAAAATAAAGGTTGAAAAGCCAAACATTATTGAGTCTGATGGTTCTGTAAAGTTAATTACTCCTGCAGAAGCAAGACTAAGAAATCTAACATATTCAGCTCCAATTTATTTAGATATGAATATTAATTTTGCAGGTCAAACAGAAAGTGCTACAGTTCAATTGGGTAGAATTCCTATTTTAGTTAAAAGTAATGTATGTAATTTACATGGTTTAAGTGAAGAGGAATTATTAGAGAATTATATTGATCCAAAAGATACAGGTGGTTATTTTTTAATTAATGGTAATGAACGAGTTATGGTTATGGCTGAAGACTTGGCTAGCAATCAAACCTTTATTGAATTCCATAAGGCAAAGCATAGATTAATGTTAAGGCTTTTTTCACAAAGAGGTTCTTATAAAATCCCAATGTCTTTAGTTGAGAATGTTGATGGGATTTTTGAAATTTCTTTCTCACGATTTAGAGATATTCCTGCAATTATTTTATTGAAAGCATTAGGTTTAACAAGTGATGCAGAAATTTCTCAATTAATTGGTAAAGAAACAGATAGTTTAATTGTGAATTTATATGAACATGCTAATATTTCAAATCAAAATGAGGCTTTAATGTGGATTGCTGAAAAAAATGCTTTACAAGGAACAACTAAAGAAATATTAGATAGAGTAAAACAAAGAATTGACTTTTATTTTTTACCTCATATTGGTTTAGATAAAGATGCTAGACTAGAAAAAGCAAGAACTCTTTGTAAATTTATTAAACAATTTTGTATTGCTAAAGAAAAACCAAAAGATGCTATAACTGATAAGGATCATTATGCAAATAAAAGAGTTAGGCTTTCTGGAGATTTATTAGCTGATTTATTTAGAGTTAATATGAATATTCTGCTTAGAGAAATTCAGCACACTTTACAAAAAACAGTAAAAAGAAGAAAATTTTATTCTATTAGGACTTTAGCTAAATCTACTTTATTTTCTCAAAGAGTAGAATCTGCTATTGCAACAGGCTCTTGGATTGGTGAAAGAACTGGTGTTACACAAAATATGGATAAAAATAATTCTTTTGCTTTAATTTCTCAACTACAAAGAGTTACATCTAATTTGCCTGGTGAACAAGAAAATTTTCCAGCAAGAACAGTTCATCCAACTCATTATGGAAGGTTTTGTCCTGTTGAAACACCTGAAGGTACTGAAATTGGTTTAAGAAAAAACTTAACTTTACTTGCTAGAATTTCTACTCAAGCAGAATTTGATGAAGATAAAATAATGAAAATAATGCAGGAAGCAGGTTTAACAAAAGATTCTGGAGTTATTGATGTCTTTTATAATGGTCATTTTGTTGGTGTTACACAAGATGGATTACACTTTGTAGAAACTATGAGGAAAGAGAGAAGAAAAAATAATTTGCCAATTGAATCTTCTATTAAATTTGATGAGTCACTAGATACTATCTTTTTCTCTACTGAAATTGGTAGAGTCTTAAGACCATTAATTGTTGTAGAAGATGGAGAATCAAAATTAACAAGAGACCATTTAATTAGAATTAGCCAAGAAGTTTTAAGTTGGGATGATTTGTTAAAAGAAGGTATTATTGAATACTTAGATGCTAGTGAAGAAGATGATTGTTACATTGCTATTGACAAAAGTGAGCTAACAAAAGAACACACTCACTTAGAAATTGATAAAATTGATTGTTTAGGTGTTAGTGTTGCAATGATTCCTTTTGCAAACCATAATCCTCCTGCACGTATGGTTAAGGGTGGTTCTAGAGCATATAGGCAAGGATTAGGAATTTATGCTGCTAATTATTTAGTTAGGATGGATACAGATGTTTCTATGTTACATTATCCTCAAAAACCTATTGTTAGAAGTTTTATCTATGATAATTTAGATGTTAATCCTGTTGGTCAAAATGTTGTTGTTGCTATTATGCCTTATGATGGATATAACATTGAAGATTCAATTGTTTTAAATCAAGGTTCAATTGATAGAGGTTTTGGTAGAAGCTCTAGATTTAGACCTTATAATTCTATTGAGTTAAATTATGCTGGGGGTTTAAAAGATGAGATTTGTATTCCAGAGAAGGACACAGGTGGTTATAGAACAGAAGAGAGCTATAGATTTTTAGAAGATGATGGTATTGTGTTTCCTGAAGCAGAATTAGATGAGAGCGAAGTTTTAATTGGAAAAATTTCTCCTCCAAAATTCTTAAGTGAGGCTAGAGAAATTTCTATTCAAACAAAAAAAGAAAATTCTACTGCAATTAGACAAGGAGAAAAAGGTATTATTGATTCTGTATTTGTTACTCAAGATCAGGAAGGTAACAAAATTGTTCAAGTTAGAACAAGAGATTTAAGAATCCCTGAATTAGGGGATAAATTTTCTGTACCCCACGGTCAAAAAGGTGTTGTTGGTGGAATTATTCCAGAATTTGATATTCCTTTTACAAGCAAAGGTGTTAGACCTGATGTTATTTTTAATCCTCACGGTATTCCTTCTAGAATGACTGTAGGTTATTTAATGGATTTATTAGCAGGTAAAGTTGCTGCTTTATCTGGTAGAATTGTTGATGCATCTCCATTTTCAGGAGAATCTTTAGACAGTTTAGAAAATAATTTGAAAAAATTAGGTTTTAGGGAAGATGGTAAAGAAGTATTTTATCATGGAATAACAGGGAAAAGGATGCCAATTAAGATTTATGTAGGTAATTTATTTTATTTGAAATTAAAATATATGGTCGCTGATAAAATGCATGCAAGAGCTGGTGGAAAAATTGCTTTATTAACAAGACAACCTGTTGAAGGTAGATCCCGTGGTGGTGCTTTAAGACTTGGTGAAATGGAACAACAAGCATTAGTATGTCATGGTGCATCACTATTATTAAAAGAAAGATATGATTCTGATAAAGTTGTAGTTCATATTTGTTCAAAATGTGGTAACTTAGTTATTGATGATCAAATACATAATAAAAGAGTTTGTAGCTTGTGCCATTCTAATCAAGTTGAGCCTATAGAATTATCATATGCATTTAAGTTATTGATGGAAGAGTTACAAGGATTACATTTATCAACTAAATTTGAATTAAAAAATAAATACGAATAAAATGGCTGAAATAATTAGAAAACAAATTAACACAATGAGTTTTAGACTTCTTAGTCCAGAAGAGGTTAAAAAACTTAGCGTTGCTAAAATTGTTACACCTGAACTTTATGATGTTGATGGTTATCCAGTTGATGGTGGTTTAATGGATTTAAGGTTGGGTGCAATTGATCCTGGTGTTAGATGTAGAACTTGTGGAGGTAGATTAAAAGAATGTTTAGGTCATCCAGGAATGATTGAACTTGCACGTCCTATTATTCATATAAAATACATCCCAATTATTGATGTTGTGTTAAGAAGTACATGTGAAGCTTGTGGTAAAGTTTTAATTAAGGACGAAAATGATTTAAGAAAACCATTAAAGGATAGGATTAAAAAAGCAAAGGACGGTAAAAAATGTCCTTATTGTGGTATTGTTCAAGAAAGAGTTAAATTAGAAAAGCCTTCTACTTTTAAAGTAGGTAAAAGAAGACTATTTCCAAGTGAAATTAGAGAAAGATTAGTAAAAGTTCCTGATGAAGACTTAAAAATTTTAGGAATAAATGCAAAAACATTAAGACCTGAATGGGCAATTTTGACTTTGTTAATGGTTCCTCCTGTAACTGTTAGACCTTCTATTACATTAGATTCTGGCGAGAGAAGTGAAGATGATTTGACTCATAAACTATCAGATATAATTAGGGCAAATCAGAGGCTTTGGGAAAACTTGAATGCAGGTGCGCCTGAAGTTATTATTGAAGATTTATGGGATTTATTACAATATCATATAACAACTTTTTTTGATAATTCTATTGCGAGAGTTCCTCCTGCAAGACATAGAAGTGGTCAACCATTAAAGACAATTACTGAAAGAATTAAAGGTAAAGAAGGTAGAATTAGAAAAAACCTGGCAGGTAAAAGAGTTAATTTCTCTGCAAGAACTGTTATTTCTCCAGATCCAAATTTAAAGATTAATGAAGTTGGTGTTCCTTTTGATATTGCAAAAATAATTACAGTTGCAGAAAGAGTAACAACATTTAATATAGAGAGATGTAAAAAATTAGTTTTATCTGTAGATTATCCTGGTGTTAATTATGTAATTAGGCCTGATGGAAAAAGAAAAAGAATTACTGAAGATTTAAGAGAAAATATTGCAGAAGAAATTGAACCAGGTTATATTATTGAAAGGCATTTGGTCGACGGCGATGTTGTTTTATTTAATAGGCATCCTTCTTTACATAGAGCATCTTTAATGGCTCATTTTGTCAGAGTCTTACCTTTTAGGACATTTAGAATGCATCCGTCTTCTTGTAATCCTTATGGTGCAGATTTTGATGGTGATGAAATGAATATTCATGGTCCTCAAAATGAAGAAGCAAGGGCAGAATCTGAAATTTTATTAAACGTGAATAATAACTTATTTTCTCCTAAGAATAATATGAATTTAATGGGTTGTATTGACGATGCTGCTACTGGAAATTATTTATTGCTTCAGACAGACTTAGACTATACAGAGAGTTCTCAGTTACTTCACTCAGTCGGAGTTGAAAGCTTTAGTTTAAATAAAAACAATTCTGGAGAATCTATTTTTTCAAAGGTTTTACCCGAGAAATATAAGGATAAAAAAATGAAACCATTAGGATTTAGAAAAGAATCTGGAGATGACTTAAAAATTATTGATTTAGAAATGGGTAGAGAAGAGGCAATAGAAACATTAAGGAGAGTTTTTGCTTTAGGTGTTACATTTTTATCTAGGAATGGATTTACAATTTCTTTAGAAGATTTGCATGTTGGAGAAGAAACTCAAAAACAAGCTAAAAAAATTATAGAAACTGCCGAGAAAAAAACTCAAGAGGTTATTGAATCTTTTTATAGTGACTCTTTAGAATTGTTGCCAGGTAGAAGTGCTGAAGAGACAAGGGAACTAAAAATTTTACAAATATTAAATGAGGTTAGAACTCAGGTTGGTGATGTTGTTAAAAATAATTTTCCAAAAGATAATAACGTAAATAATATGATAAGTTCTAAAGCTCGAGGAAGTATGTTAAATGTAACTCAAATTTCTTGTTGTGTTGGACAGCAGGTTTTAAATGGTAGGAGAATTGATTTTGGATATACTCAAAGAACATTACCATTTTTCAAGAAGGGAGATTTGTCTCCTAAAGCTAGAGGTTTTATTGAAGGCTCTTTTATGGGTGGATTAGGACCTGTAGAATTTTTCTTTGGTGCAATAACAGGTAGAGATGGTTTAATGGATACTGCTCTTAGAACCCCTAAATCAGGTTATTTATATAGGAGACTTGCAAATGCTCTTCAAGATTTAATTGTAGCTTATGATGGTACTATTAGAGATGCATCTAGTAAAATTATACAATTTACATATGGTGTTGACGGTTTTGATGTTGCTGGATTACATAAAAAAGAGAAAATTTCTCCAGGTGAGGCTGTTGGATTGGTTACAGCTCAGTCATTTGGTGAATCTTCAACTCAAATGGTATTAAATACATTCCATGCTGCAGGTGTTGCTGAAATGCAGGTTACAACTGGTTTACCTAGATTAATTGAGGTTTTAGATGCAAGGAAACAACCAAAGTTACCAACAATGGAAATTTATTTAGATAAAGAATTTAATAATGAAAATGATGCAAGAATTATCGCCGAGAAAATTAAAGAGAGAAAATTAAAAGAGATCATGTCAGACATTTCAATTGATTTTGGAACTAAACAAATTAAAATTAGTATTGATTCTAAATCACTAAGATCAGCACATACTACATTAGATACTGTTATTGCTACATTAAATGATAAAGGTTATGATGTTAAAAAATCTGAAAGTGGAATGGTTTTTGATATGGCTAAAGAAGATTTTAAGACAATTTATAAAACTAAAGAGAAAATAAAAGAAGTTATTTTTTCTGGAATTAAAAAAGTATCTCAGGTATTAGTTGTTAAGAAAAATGAAGATTTTGTTATTTTAACAGCAGGTTCTAATTTAAAAGATATCTTAAAGTTTAAAGGAGTAGATGCAAATAAAGTTAGTTCTAATGATTTACATGAGGTAGCAAATGTTTTAGGTATTGAAGTTGCTCGTCAAGTTATAATTAATGAAATTAAAAAAGTTTTAGTTTCTCAAGGTTTAGATTTAGATGATAAACATGCAAATTTAGTTGCAGATACAATGACTGCATCTGGAATTGTCAAAGGAATTACAAGAATGGGTATAATCTCAGATAAGAACTCTATTTTAGCTCGAGCTTCTTTTGAAACACCTGATAAACAATTTGTTCAAGCTACAAAGACAGGTATAAAAGATAATGTTGCATCTGTTATTGAAAATATTATTTTAAACCAACCTGTTCCTGTTGGAACTGGATTGCCTGGTCTTTTAGTTAAAGTAACTGGCCCACTTGCAAATAAATATGAGGAGAAGAAAAAATAAATGAGTATTAAAGAAATTAAAGAAGCAATTGAATCTAAAAAAGTTTATTTTGGCTTAAAAGAGTGTATTAAACATAAAAAAGATTTGAAAGAAGTTTATTTAGTTAAAGATGCAAGAGAAGAAATTATAAATCAACTTAATGAAGATAAAATAAAATATAGTTTTTTAAAAACAAAAAAAGAAGTTATTAAATTGTTAAACTTAGATTTTAATTGTGAAGTTTTCTCCCTAGTGAAGTAAGATGGTAAAAGTTATTGATATGCAACTTATTAGATATATTAATATATTTAGCAAAATAACAAAAATTGAAGCTAAACATTGCTTTAAGTATAACAATCAAATTATTTTTTTAGTAAATAAGTCTGTTGTTTCAAAAGCTATTGGTAAAGATGCTGATAATGTTAAAAAAATGAATAGAATTATTGGAAGAAAAATTAAAATTATTTCTTTACCAAGTAAAGAAGAGAAAGAGATTATTAGTTTTACTGAAAAATTATTGAGTCCTATTGAATTAAATAAAATTGAACTAAAAAAAGATATTTTGTTTATAGATGCTAGTCGAATTAATAAGGCAACTCTTATTGGCAGAAATAGACTTAAAGAAAAGGAGTTATCCAAAATAATTAAAGATATCTTTGGGTTTGAATTAAAAATAGGATAGAATGGAAATCTTTTTAAAGGATTTCTTCAAAATATTAATATAATAAGATGGGATTAAACAATGCTAGAAAATTGAAAAAGAATAGAAAGACCTTTAGAGATAACAAATTACCTCTTAAAAAGAAAAGATTAGGTATTACTTTAAAATTTGATCCTTTAAGTCGAAGTAGCCAAGCTAGAGGAATTGTTACTAAGAAAGTTCAAAAAGAAGCTAAACAACCTAATTCAGCGATGAGAAAATGTTGTAGAGTTCAATTAATTCGTTCAGGTAAAGAGGTTACTGCATTTATTCCAGGTAATTTAGCACAAAAATATATAGAAGAACATGATGAGGTTTTAATTGAGAGAATTGGCGGAAAGCAAGGTCGAACAAAAGGAGATTTGTCTGGAGTTAGATTTCAAATTATTAAAGTAAATGATCAACCTCTTAGTCGATTATGGCAAGGTAAGATTGAAAAAGGTAGAAGATAATGAGGGAAATGAAAGTTTTTGGTTTATATAATGCAAGTGAAGTAAGAGTAACAGATCCTTCTTTAAAAAAAGTAATTAACTTAAGTCCTAAATTAGTTTTAAAATCACATGGCAGAATTAAGTGGGATCCCACTAAATCAAAAGTTAATGTTGTAGAGAGATTAATTAATATTTTGCAAGTTCCAGGTTCTAGGGGTAAAAAGCATAGAATAATTACATCTTGGATTACAGGGAAGCATTCTAAGTGTACAAAAATAGTAATTGACGCATTTAAAATTATTGAAGAAAAAACAAAAGAAAATCCTTTGAAAATTTTTATCAAGGCTTTAGAGAATGGTGCACCCAGAGATGAAATTACTACAATAGAATATGGTGGAGCAAGATATCCTCAGGCAGTGGATGTTTCTCCTCGTAGAAGGCTTAATTTAGTTTTAAGATTTATTGCTAATGGAGCATATGACAAGGCCTTTAATAAAAAAATGAATATTACAGAAAGTTTAGCAAAAGAAATAATGGCTGCTGCTGACAATTCTAGTGAATCATATGCTATTTCTAAGAAAAACGAAATAGAAAAGCAAGCAGATGCAGCAAGGTAATTTTTACAACAAGGTTTAAAATATTAGAAGCATTCTTTTAATTTATGATGATAGATGTAGGTGAAATAAAAAGAAAAATTATTGAATTTATAAACGAAAAAGGTCCTACTTTACCAATAAGTATTGTAAAATTTTTGAATTTAGAACCTGTTTTTATCTCTGCAATCTTAGCTGAATTATCAAATGAAAAAAGAATTAAAACAACTCAATTAAAGGTAGGTTCTTCTTGTTTGTATTATTTGGAAGGTCAAGATAATTTATTAGAAGAAAAGGCAGATTTTTATTTAAAGGGTGTTGAAAAAGAAGCTTTTTTATTTCTTAAAGAAAATAAAGTTTTATTGGACGAAAAACAAACTCCTATTTTTAGAGTAGCTTTTAGAAACTTAAAGGATTTTGCATTTAGTTTTAATAAAGATAATAAAATTTATTGGAGATATTTTTTAGTAGATAAAGATTTCTTAGAAGAATTTTTTCAAATTCAAAAAAATGAAGAAATTACTGAAGATAGAATAGCTAAAAAGGAGATTGCTGAAAAAAGTGATGAAACAAAAGAATCTTTATTTAGCGAAAATAAAATTGATAGTACAGATTTTGTTGAAGATTTAACAATTAAAAAAAAGACTTTAGAAAAAAAGATAATTAAATCTTCTTTCTTAGATGAGGTTAAATTGTTTTTGAGTAAAAAAGAAATTGTTTTAAAAGAGTTTATTGATGATTCTAAGCACGAAATTAATGCCTTAGTAATAATTCATTCGATTTTAGGTAATTTAAATTATAGACTTATTGCTAAAAATAAAAAATCAATTTCAGATGGTGATTTGTTAACTGCAATTCAAAAAGCAAATAATGAAAAATATCCTCTTTATTTATTAATTAATGGAAAATTAACAAAAAAAGCAAAGGAAATATTTGAAGAATATAAGAACCTTATTTTTATTGATTATATCGAATAGCTAATTACCACAAGGCTTATAAATTAATTTTTTTTAAATAACTTATGGGAAGAATTAAGTCAACATTAATTAAAAGAACATCTAAACAATTAATAGAATCTGATCCAGATTTATATGATATCAAGTTTGAACATAATAAGAAGATATTAAAAAATTCACTACCAAGCAAACGTTTAAGAAATAAAGTAGCAGGTTACATATCTAGATTAAAAAAGGATAATAAGAACATTATTGAATCTTAAATAAAATGAACGAATCAAGGGATAATATTATTTTTGTTGGAGGAAAGCCTTTTATGAATTATGTTACTAGCGTACTTTTACAGTTTACTAAATATGAATTTAAAGAAGTTATTTTAAAATCAAGAGGTAAATTTATTTCAAAAGCAGTGGACGTAGCAGAAGTTTCTAAAAAGAAATTTTTAAAGCAAATAAAAATAGAAGTTAAAGATGTAAAAATAGATTCAGAAGATTTTGAAACTAAGGAAGGAAAAAAGATAAATGTCTCTACTATTGAAATTATTTTAGAGAAAAAAGATTAAACAATAAATTTATATAATTAAATTATTTTTGTAATATTATGGAAGAAATACAGCATCAACAAATGGGATATGATAGGGCAGCAACTATGTTTGCTCCGGATGGTCATATTTTGCAAGTGGAATATGCAGAAAAAACAATAAGACTTGGTAGCTCTTCTGTTGGCTTTGTTTGTAAGGATGGTGTTGTTATAGTAAGTGATAGAAGACAAAGAGATATTTTAGTTATTGAAGATTCTGCAAATAAAATTAATGAAATTGATGACCATATTATTTGTGTTAGTGCTGGAATTAGTAGTGACGCAAGAGTTTTAGTTGATAAAGCAAGAATAATTGCACAGCAACATAGATTAACATATGATTCTCCAATAAACCCTGAATCTTTAGTAAAAGAAATTGCGGATATTAAACAACAGTTTACTCATTATGGGGGTGCAAGACCTTATGGTGTTTCAATGATGTTTGCAGGAATAAATGGGGATTTCTCACTTTACACAACAGATGTTACAGGAAATTATTTACAATATAAGGCAAATGCTATTGGGGAAAATGACGTTAAAATAAAAGATAAACTAAGACAGAAATATAAAGATAATTTAAATGTTAAAGATGCTATTAAACTAATTTTAGAAATTTTTAAAGAAGTTCAAGGCGAAGAATTTGATAAAAGAAGATTTGATATAGGAATTGTAGAGAAAGATTCTTCATTTAAGAGATTTAAAGGTACTGACTTTTGATTTCATAATAAGATTAATAAACTCTATTTAATTTAAGAATTTATGGTAGAAACAACTGCTAGAATTAAAAGAGAAGGTAAACATTTTGAAATTTTAGTGGATTTAGAGGAAGCATTAAAAGTAAAAAAGGGTGAGGGAAATATTAATCAAGCAGTTTTGACAAACTATATATTCTATAATTTAAAAAGTGGAGAACATGCTTCTAAAGAAGATTTAGAAAAATATTTTGGAAGTTCTGACTTTCTAGAAGTTTGTGAAAAAATAATTAAAAATGGTGAAGTAGTTAAAACAACAGACTTTTTGAAGGAGGAGCAAAATCAAAAATATAAACAAGTTGTTGATTTTTTAGTTAGAAATGCTATTAGTTTAGAAGGAAGGCCTTATACTCCTGATAGAATTATGAACTCATTAAATGAAGCTCATGTGAATATTAAAAATAAGCCTATTGAAACTCAAATTAATGAAATATTAGAACAGTTAAATAAAGTTCTTCCGATTAAAGTTGAAAGAAAAAGAGTAAAATTAAAAGTATCTTCAATGCATATTGGTAAAGCATATGGTTATTTAAGAGAATATTTGACTAAAGAAACTTGGTTGAATAATGGAGATTTAGAATGTATTGTGGAAGTGCCAAGTGGTTTAATTATGGATTTTTATGATAAAATAAATTCTGCAACACAAGGCAGTGTTTTGAGTGAGGAGTTAAAATGATAAAAAAGTATACTCAAATTCCATATGGTTTAGTTTTTTTAAAATCTGAAACAGAAGAAGTTTTATCTGGTTATTTATTTTTTCAGGGATTAAAAAAACATGATAATGCATATAGAGAATTAGTTCAAGCATATGGCGTTAAAGAGTTAAGCTATGATTTTGAGGAGAGAAAGATGCATGTTAATGTTGGTTCTTCTACACTTGATGATTTATTAGAAGAAGATTTTATTAAAAAGTATGAATCTGATTTATAGTTAATTTAATAAAGTTTTCTTTTAATTGTTTTTTATGACTCTTATATATGAACCTGCAGAAGATTCTTTTTTATTTAGAGATTTTGTTGAAGACTTCTTTGAAGATTGTGATAAAAATAAAAAAGTATTAGATATGGGTTGTGGCAGTTGTATTCTTTCAGAAACTATTAGAGATTTAGGTTTTAAAGATATTTTATGTATTGATATAAATCCAGATAGTGTTAAATTAGCTAAAGAAAAAGGATTTAGAGCAATAAAAAGTGATTTATTTAGTAATCTTGAAAAAGATAAAGAAAGATTTGATTTCATTTGTTTTAATGCGCCTTATTTGCCTTATGATGAACTTGAAGATGAAGAATCAAGTGTTGCAACTTCAGGTGGAAAAAGAGGAGATGAAATTATTTTGAGATTTTTAGAACAAGCAAATAATTTTTTATGTGATAAAGGTGTTATTTTTATTTTAATTTCAAGCTTAACACCGATAGATAAAATAGAGAAATATAATTTCAAAATTGTTTCTAAGAAAAGAATTTTTTTTGAAGATTTATTAATTTTAGAATTTAAAAAAGAATCATTTATAAATAATTAGCATTTTATTTTATAATGAAAAAGGTGATTTTAAGTTCTTTATTTGTTATTTTTTTTATTTGTTTTGCTATTGCAGGAATAAAAGTTCATAATACTTTAAATGTTAAACAAAATTATATTCCTGGCGAGATACTTAGTGGAGAAATAAATTTAAGTTTTGATGGTTTGAATTTAGATTCTAAATTAACTTCTGATGGAGATGATTCTATTAATTTTATTGAATTATTGAATAGAAATTATTTAGATTATACCTGTTTACCTACTGATTGTTCTAATGATTATCATCCTTTAACTTATTCAAGCGATAAAAGTATTTTAAGTTTAGATTTAATTGCAAATGATAAAAGATATGCTGGTTTTGTTATTAAAGGAGAAGATGTTTATATAACTGATATTGGTTTTAATGTTTTTACTAATTTTGATGATTCAGAAATAATGCCTTTAAATATTCTTTTTTTTGAAAAAGATGACTGGGATTACAATATCCCTTCTTCTGTTAGATTTCAAGATGAAAAATATGGAAATTATAATATCCCTTCTTCTGTTAGATTTCAAGATGAAAAATATGGAAATTATAATATTTCTAAAGAACAATTTTTTTCAGATTCTAATATTGTAAAAGATATTTTATATTGTTCTTCAATTCAAATAAATAATACTGGATTATTACGAGTTGGAGCATTAATCGAAGGAGAAGATGATAAATTAATTAGAATGAATTTATTCAAGGAAAATAATTTTGATTCTGGAGGTTTAATAAAAACTTGTCAATATAACCCGGGTGAAAGAGATTTTTGTGAGATGAATGTTTTGATAGAAAAAGATATTTATTCTTTATGTGTTGATACTACTAATTTAGCTACAAATTATTTTTTATATTATGAAAATAAGTCATCTAAAAGGACAAGTTATACAATTAGAAATAAAGAGAAAAATTTGGTTAATAAAAATTATGGTATCTTCGCTAAAGAGGCCTTTTTTAATTATACCACTTTTGATAAAAAATTAAATTTTAATTCAAATTTTAGGAATCTTGCAAATGAATATATTAATGAAAAATATAATGCTAATTGTGTTAACGGGTGTATATTGCCAATTCAACTTAATCCAAAAGTAAATATGAATTTTGCTTTGAGTGATGTTCTTTTAAGTTATACTCATAATAAAGGAGCATCTATGGTTAATGAGGTTTCTGAGTTAATTGAAATTCCTCCAACATATTCATTTAGTGGAATTGTCGAATTATCTCCAGCGAGTTTTGTAATGTTAAAAGGAGGGAAATATCGTCTATATTTAGATAATTATAAGGTTTTTGATGAAGTCTTAAATGTTTCAGAAGTTCCTATTATTAATTATATTACTCCATTAAAGATTCCTTTGTCAAGTAACATTACTATTCATGCTTTAGGTAATTTCAATAGTTTTTCAAATTTAACCTATATTTGGCAGTTTGACGACGGGTTTTATAAAAATACTAGTGTTCCTAACTTAACAAGATCCTTTGATGAAATTAGAACCTATAATTTAAATCTTACAATAAAAACAATTTCTAATAAATATTCTCCTTTATACTCTACTCAAATTCAGGCTATTTTACCTAGTCAATTATTTTTAGAGGAACATTATAATTCTTTATTAGATTCTTTAAATAATGCTAATAAAAGTTTGAGTAATTATATATCTTGGGCAAGAGCTGAGATTTTAAAAAAATTAAATTTTGAGGAATTAAATGATGATTTGACAATTTTTCAGAGAAGGATTAACCTTTCTCAAACTCAAGAAGAAAGAAATCTAATCTTTAATGATATTTATGAGATGGATGTTCCTAGGGAGATATTTATTTCAGGTAATTTTAGTTATCCAATTATCTCTGAAGAAAATAAGATTAATCCAGAAATTATTCAAAAATACAATAACGAAGTAATGAAATATAATTTGACTAGTTATATTAATCCAATTAAAAACTGGCAAACATTAAATATTGAGGGTTTAATAGATTATTTTGATATAAGTGTATTTACTCATAATAAAAAAACAGAAGATGTAATGAGAATTTATAAGATAAAGTATGACAATAATTATGCTGGTGAATATTTTTTTGTTATTGATGAAGAAATAAATAATCTTTATTTTTTTGAGAATTTAAATCAAAAGGAAATTGATGGTTATACTATTATTAAGTTTAATAATGCTTCAGAAAGAGAAATTAATTTTTATGTTAATTCTTTCACAAATTTATCTTTCTTTTTCTCTCCAGAACTGAGGAGTTTAGTTCCTAAAGATGCTCAGATAGAAATAATTGATTTGAATGAAACTAAACCATTTAATGAAGTTATTTGGTTTATTGTTGGTGTCCTTATCTTTATTTTATTTATTTATACATTAATTCAACTATGGTATTCAACAAATTATGAAAAATTTCTTTTTCAAGATAAAACGCAATTATATAATTTAATTATGTTTATTGAATCTGCAAAAAAATCAGGTTTAAAGGAGAAGGAGATAAAACAAAGGCTCCTTGAACAAGGTTGGTCTTCTGAGAGAATTAATTTTGCAATAAAAAGGAGTAAAGGAAAACAGCCATTACCAGAGATAATTCCAATAGGAAAAATAGTTCAAAAGACAAAATTGAATAAATTTAAGAAAAAACAAACCAAAGAAAGTCAAATTGCCCAAAAGGATAATATGGAAAATAGATATTAGTCGAAACATTAATAAATTATAAAATCTGCTTAATAATTATGATGAAAATAATAAGAGATTTTGCTAAAAGATTATTTTATGGTATTCTAGGGAAAAAAAATGGTGAGGTAAAACTTGGTTTTTATGGTTCTCCTAATGCAGGTAAGACATCTCTTGCAAATAGAATATGTCAAGATTGGTTAGGAGAGGATTTAGGGAAAGTGAGTAGAATTCCTCATGAAACTAGAGAAATACAGGTTAAAGAAAAAGTTATTATGGAGAAAGATGGTAAAAAAGTTGAATTTAAATTAATTGATACACCGGGTATTGCAACTAAAATTGACTTTGAAGATTTTTTAAAATTTGGCTTGAAAAAGCAGGAAGCTCAGTTGAGAGCAAAAGAAGCTACTAAAGGAATTATTGAGTCTATTAAATGGTTGGACGATGTTGATGCTGTTATTGTTTTAATTGATGCTACATCAAATCCTTATTCACAGGTTAATATTACAATTTTAGGAAATTTAATTGCCAGGAAGATTCCTGTCTTAGTTGTAGCAAATAAAATAGACTTAAGGAGAGCAGATATTAAAAAAATTAAAGGTGCTTTTCCAGATTATGAAGTTATTGGAGTTTCTGCAAAAACTGGAGAAAATATGGAAGAATTTTATGAAGAATTATTTAAATTAATTAAAAAGAAAAAATAAATGGTAAATAAAAAAAGAGGCGTAAAAAAAATAAAAAAGAATTTAAGGAAGTTACCTAAGGGTTTGACTATTCATTTTATGCCTCATTCAGAAATAGTAAATAAGGATTCAATAGAGAGAATTAAATTATTAATGAAACATATTTTAGAGAATAAAATTGTTATTTTGCAAGGAAAATTAAAACCAGATCAAGAAACAAGATTAATAGAAAATTCTATGACTTTAATAGGGAATATTAAAGGTTTTCAGGGTATTGAAGTTGCTACAATCTCAGGGGAGAGCACTGGAGAGAATCTATTTGAAAAGATAAGATATAATTTAGCTAAGATTTTAGTTGGTGAAAAAGATTCAATTACAATTATTGGACCTGCAAGTATTGTTAAGGAAATGAAAAGAGACCCATCTCAAATAGAGTTATTATTGCAGAATTAATTTAGCAAAGTTTTTTATAATACTTCTTCTATATTTATTTATGCCTCATCAATGTATCCATTGTTCAAAGATTATACCTGTTGGAAGTAAAGAATTATTAGAAGGGTGTTCTAATTGTGGTAGTAAATTTTTCTTTTATATAAAAGATGAGCAAGTAAAAAAAATTGAACAAGAAAATTCTTCAACTCCAATAACAGAATTAAATATTTCTGAGAAAAAGAAAATAGAAAGTGATGTGAGAAGCATATTAAAGGTTGAAGATGAAACTCAGCCAGTTATTTTGGATTTAGAATCTATTAGAGTGATTAAGCCAGGAAAGTATGAAATAGACTTAGTTTCTTTGATAAATCGTAAGCCTATTGTTTTTAAAATTGATGAAGGAAAATATTTAATTGACTTTTAGTTAAGTTTAATAAATAAAAAATACAATTCTTAATATGAATAAATATAATCTTATTTTAGAAAAGCAATTAAAAAAAATCAGTCTATCTAAACAGGAACTAAATTCTTTAAAATCTATTTCAGATAAATTAATTTTAGAATTAAAAAAAAATAATTTAAATGCTTTTATCGGCGGTAGTTTTGCTAAAGAGACAATTATTAAGAAAAAAGGAAAACAAGATATAGATATTTTCGTTGTTTTTAAAAATGAAAAAAAAATAAATCAATTAGGTTTAATTTTAGAGAAGATAAATTTTCCCGGAGAATTAAATAAAATTCATGGCTCAAGAGATTATTATCAAATTAATTATGACAATATTGTTTTAGAGATAATTCCTATTGTTGAAAAAGAAAGTGGAAAGGTGAATAATGTTACAGATATTTCTTTGTCTCATGTTAATTATATTTCTAAAAAATTAAAAGAAAACAAACATTTAATAGATGAAATTAAGTTAGCGAAGAGTTTTATGCAAGCCTGTGACTGCTATGGAGCTGAAAGTTATATCAGTGGGTTTTCAGGTTATTCTATTGAAGTATTGGTAATTTATTTTAAAGGATTTATTAATTTTTTAAAAGGAACTAAAAAGGAAAAAATTATTGATATTGAAAACTATTTTAAGAATAAAAAAATGATATTATACGAATTAAATGAATCAAAAATTAAAAGTCCTTTAATTGTGATTGATCCAACATTTAAATATAGGAATATTTGTGCAGGTTTAAGTTTTAAAACTTATGAAAAATTTATTTCAACTGCTAATAACTTTTTGAAAAAACCAAGTATTAATTATTTTGAAAAAAAAGACATTGATTTATCACAACTAAAAATATTTGCTATTAATAAAAAAGCAAGATTAATAAGATTTAATTTTTCTACTGAAAAACAAAGAGGAGATATTGGTGCTACTAAAATGAAAAAATTCTTTGATTTTATTATTGAAGAACTGAAAAGAAATGAACAAGAAATTTTAGAAGATTTATTTGAATATAATAAACAAGAAAATTCTTCAAAAGGTTATATTATTGTTAGAGAAAAAAATGTTTTAGAGATTAAAGGACCGCCAATTAATCTTAGTGAAAAAATTAAAGCATTTAAAAAATTACATAAAAACACTTTTGAAAAAAAAGGTTATATTTATTATAAAAAAAATATTAAGCTAGGCGAAATAATTAATTTTTGTAAGAGTTTTGAAAAAGATATGGATGTCTTTATTGAAGAAGTGATTTATTATTAATCTTTTTTATTCCAAACTAATTCAAACATGTAACTTAATGAATTTGAGAAAAAAGGTGAGTTAACCCAAATACCATAATCAAAGTCCTCATGAACATTTGTAGGTTTCATTGTAAAAATTAATTCTTCTTTGTCTGCGATTAAAAACCTTGCATTTATTGGTTTACTTCTAATTTCTACAGAGAATTTCTTTGATAATTTTTCTGCTTCTTTTTTTGCTTCTGGAATTATAATTTTAATATCAATATTTCTTTTATTTAATTTTATGAAAATATCTTTGAACATTCTTTGTTTACTTGTTAATTCGTAAACAGATGAAACGAAATATAGGGAATGTCTAGCTGATTCCATTATTTCTCTTATTTGATTGTATAAATTATTTCTTCCTTTAATTGAAGTAGAGATATTTTGATTTTTCACAATTTCTAAATCAGAATTATGTAAACTTTCTAGCTCTTTATACTCATCTGTATTTTTTAAGTTTGAAAGTGTTTTTATTCTTTCCTCAGCTAGTGTTTGTGTGTTGTTTTTTAATTTTTCAATAACTGTTTCTGGTTTTACTGCGATATATTTTACTGGTTTTCCTATTTTTTGAATTACAAATCCTCTTTTTTCTAAACCTTCTAAAACATCATAAGTTCTGCTTCTTGGAACACTGCTAACTTCTGCAATTTCACCTGCTGAAGAAATTCCCCTACTTAATAATGCTAGCCAAACTTTTGTTTCATAAATATTTAAATCAAAGTATACCTTTATTTTCTTTATTAATTCTTGATTAAATGCCATCTTACTGTTTATATACCAAATAAAAATTCTTTATAAACCTTACTGTAATGTTATCTTTTCTTAGGGGTTACACTACAAAGATTTAAATAATGTAATTACTATACAGTAACATGAAAGTAAAAATCGAGAGTATACTAATATTTTTTATTGGTTTTTTTAGTTGTGCTACTTTTTTTTCTTTTATATTCTTTTCTAATGGAGAAATACCTTTTAGTTTAAATGGAAATGTTGCATTAAGTCCTTCTAATTGGTTAAATAAAGAAAATATAATGGTTTATGATGATAGGATTGTTATTTATATTCAAAATGCTAGTTTATCTTCATATCAACCAACAGGAAGTATGAGACCTTTATTAGATAGTAGTGCAAATGGAATTAGAATAAAACCTGAAAGTGTTCAGAAAATCAATAAGGGAGATATTATTTCCTTTAGAAAAAATGGTATGTTAATTGTTCATAGAGTTGTTGATAAAGGTGTTGATAGTGATGGTGTTTATTTTATTACTAAAGGCGATAATAATAATTATAGTGATGGCAAGGTTAGATTTGAAGAAATTGAGTATATAACTATAGGAATTCTATATTAGAAAAATTAAGAACCATAATAATAGACTTATTAGTATTCCTGAAGAGATGAAAGGCATTGCAGGATATGCTTTATTTTGTTTTTTAAAGATTAGTAAAAATCCTAAACCTAAAAAGGCCCCTATTGTTATGAATAATGCAGGAATTAATCCAGGTATATTAAATAATGATTGATCTTGAAATGCCCACATAAAAATTCCTGAAGTTAGTATTGGAAAAGCAACATCTCCTCCACCTAATGCTGCAAATTTCACTTTATATTTTTTATTTTGAACTTTTTTAGGTATTTTTTTATCTTTATATTTTTCTCTAATTGTTTTAATTTCTTTTTTTGTTTTATCGTCAATTATAGGTATTAAAAATCCTGAGAAAATTTTAACTTCTTTCATTTGATAATTAGCCATCTTTTGCATAATTTTACTTTTCCAAACAGCCCACATATCATAAATGGAAATTAAAATTAGTAGGCCCAGAATAAAAAATACATTAGTTAGTGGTTTTATAGGATTATAAATTGTATAAATTAAAATTAGTGAAATTCCAGGGTAAATGAATGTTTCAGTAAGGTTATGTACATAGTAATTTGGCTTAATTATTTTAAAAAAAGATAAAAACGAAGCAATTAAGACAGAATAAATTATTATATTTTTTACGGGTAATTTAAACAAAAATCCATTTATAGTTATAGTTAATGATAAAACTACAACTAAACTAAACCAAATTTTTATTACATGCTTAATTTTATATTTCATTAATAATAAGAAGATTAAGACTACAAATATTAAGGAAAGAATAAATGAAAAAATATTGAGTTCGTTTGTCTGAGATTGGTGAGAATTAATCCCAAGAGGTAATTTTTCTTGAGTGATATTAATAGTATTATTTTCAGAGTAATTTATCGTCGGTGTATAATTATTTAGGAGTAATATAGCTATTATTTGAGTAATTAAAAATAAGCTTAAAAGAATTACTTTAGTTTTATTTTCTTGTTTCATTTTAAAAATCACCTAAACTTGTTTGGGTTTTACTTTTTATTAACCTTCTTATATCTACATTAAAAACTTCAAATATATTTTCGATTGCAGGTATGATTTGATTATTTAGATAGTATTCAATATCATAATCTTGTTTTTCATTTGGTAAATATACTTTATCACTTATTTTTTTTGTTTTTTGTTTTGTTTCTCCAATATAATATTCAATAATTGTTCCTGATGATACTGGAATTTTTTGTTTCTTCATTTTTTCAGCTGCAATAACATGAGGACCCTTTGAAGTATATTCAGACAATTCTTTTTTTAATTGTGTCTTTAATAATAAATCTTTTATATCTATTTGACGACTATTTAATTTAGTCAATATTTTATTAAAATATTTTTCTGATTTTTTAATTTCACCAGTAGATAGTATTAAATATAAAATATTTTTTTGCATTATCCTTGCCAATTTACACCAATCTCTTCTAATTGTTTCAAACCCTCTTATTTTTAGTTTATTTTTTTCGTCGATAAGAGCATATTTTTTCTTAGCACCGATGCTACTATCTCTTTTTGCGACAAATAATCCTCTTTTATAAAAATCTTCAAAATCTAATTGCATAATTCCAGGTAAATCCTTATTTAATTCTTTTAATAAATTTAAGATTTCTTTTTTAGAAGAATCTCCTTGTAAGAATGCAATTGAATCAGTATCAGAGTAGATTATTTTATAATTATTTTTCTCTATTTTTTTAATTGTTTTTAGAATATTATCTCTTGCAAATTTTGTAGTTGATTCTGCTGCTTCTCTTGAATAATATCTTGCACCAAAAAAACCTTGATATCCATAACTAGCATTTGCTAATAATTTATATGCATTACTTCTTGCCTTAGTTAAATTATTTTTGTTTTTATTATATTCTTTTTTGTATTTTTTTCTGAGTATTATTATCTCTTCTAATAATTTGGAAAAAATTCCCTTTGTTTTAGAAAAAACATATCCTTGTTCTGTTTCAATTAGTGTTGATTTACTTAAATTATAAGTTACAATAACAGAAGCATACATGCTTGTAAAATCAAAGATAACAATATTTTCATATAAACCAGGAGTTGGTTCATAAACAAAGGCTCCTTCGTATTTACCTAAACCTTGTCTTTCTGAAATATTATTAACTGTAGGTCTTTTTTCAACGATTTCATTAAATCTATTTAAATTGTGTAAGATATAATTTTCTACATGAGAAGACATTCTATCCCTACTAATATCAAAAAGAGGTTCTTTAATTATTTTACAAAATTCTAATAAGTCGGGCCAAATGGAAAAAAATAACTTATAGGTTATTTGAGAATCTTTTAAATTATACGAATAAAACTTCTTCCAATCTATTTTTTCATTAGAACTTGAGTTTGGAAAATCAAAGTCTTCTTTTTTTTCTCCGATTAATTCATTAGCTACTTCGTTTAATGATAGAGATTCTGTTTGTAGATATTGTGAAAAAACTGCACTGATAAATTTGTAAATATCAACATGGACTATTCCATTTATTTTACTTATTGTGAGGTTTGATCTTAAAAAAGTAGGTGGAGTATTATTTAATCCAATATTTAACTCCACTTTTTTTTTATCTGCCCTTGATTTTATATAAGGTAAATCAAAAACATCTGAAAAATATCCGCATAAAACATCTGGATTATATTCTCTTACTTCGTTAACAAAAGCTTCAAGCATTTCTTCTTCATTTTTATAATAATGAACATAATCTAAATTTACTTTTGGCTTAAATGTTAATACTTTTTTGTAGTTTTCTCCATATAAAGATATCATCAAAATTTTTCCTTTTCCAATTTCGGCATTATTTGTTTCAATATCATATGCTAAGACTTTCGGAGAAAAATTAAATTCTTTTTTTTCTAAAATTTTATAATTATCTAATTTTAAGGCTACATCGACGTTAAGATTATTAATTAATCCTGAAAAATCTTCTTGTGTTAAAATTTCTCCTTTTATTGTATACCAATTTAGAGGTGTGAAGTTTTTTACCATAATATATTTTGAGATAATATTAATATCATACTCTCTTCTTGCGATTATTAGAGGGTCATCTCCTATTTCAGAAGCAATATTATGCATATCTTTATGATTTGTTACAAAAACTTTTATTGCTACAACATCTTTTTCTAAGAATCTTTTATTATGAACTTCTGTCTTAATTACTTTTGAAATTCTGGTTTTTTTATTTACTTCTAATTTTTCAATTTTATTTTGTAACTCTTTTATTTGTTTTTCTTTAGCATCTGATTTTAAAATTACCCAAAAAAAAGGGTCATAAGAATCTATTAGGCAAATTTTTTTGTTTTTTGGGCTTTTGCCAATGATTTGAATATAGTTCTTATTATCATAGTCAAAATAAGAATAATCTATAGGGATAAAATCTAACTCCATTTAAAATAATTAATGAACTTATTATTTAAAGGTTAGTTTAAGGGTTTATTTTTGTAACTGAATAAGAGTTACAAAACACAAGATTTATAAAAGAAATTTGATTGTATAAATTATGGAGAATTTAGAAAAGAAGATTTGTTTAGAAGATGATTTAATTGAAGAACAAAGAGAGGCTTATTTATCTAATGATTTTAAGAAATTTAAAAAATTATCTGAGATTACAGGGATTGATTATCCTACATCTGATGAAGAGCAAGATATTGGTCCTGAATTTTATGAGCATGACGTTTTAAATTGTTTAATAGAAAAACCTTATTTAACTCCTAAAAAAATGGTTTTGCCTTCTAAAAGTGTAATTTCTACTTTATTTAATAATAATCATATTTCACTAAAAAATGTTTATACTAGTTTGGATACACTTAATTTAAAAGAATATTATCCTTTTTTTAATTTAAATGAGTTTTTTGTTTCTGCAAAAGAAATTGGCTATTTAAGACATAAAAATAAAGGCGTAAATAAATCATTAAATTTATGGAATCAAGATATTTATACTATTTTTCATCAATTATTTGAGAATGGTTTTCCTTTATATAATGGATTTGTAGATTTAACAGATTTTCAAAAGGAGCGTTACAAAGAAATGAATCCATATGCCCCTAATAGTTTTAAGGAAAGGTTATATAGTATACCAGAAGAGACTCATGAAAGATTTAAGGAATTATTAAAAAAAGAAGTGCCTTCTTATATAACAGAAAAAAATTATTATTTAAATCCACAACCTCATAAGAATAGTGGAGATATTATTTTATATGGGGCTCCGGCTTATAGAAGAAATGATTCTCAAAGTGATAGGGCTAAAAAGTGGGCAAATTATTATGTAAGAGAGATTAGTAATAAATTAAAGACATATAATGAATAAAAAAACTATTAAAGTTTGTTAACCTCTATTTTTCATGGGCATCAATATTGGAGAAATTATTCCTAAAAAAGAAATTGAATTGTCTTTTCTTAAAGATAGAATTATTGCTATTGATGCTTACAATACTTTGTACCAATTCTTAACTACAATAAGACAACCAGATGGAACTCCTTTGCAAGATAGTCAGGGAAATATTACATCTCATTTGTCTGGATTATTATATCGAAATTTAAATTTAATTTTAAATGGAATTAAACTTGTTTATGTTTTTGATGGAAAGCCTCCTGAATTAAAACAATGTGAAATTGAAAAAAGAAAGCAAGTAAAATATGCTTCAGAATTAAAATATGAAGAAGCGAGAAGAACTAGAAATATTGAGGATATGAAAAAATATTCTTCTAGGATTGTTAGTTTGAATGATGAGATTATTGAACAGAGTAAGGAATTACTTGAAGCAATGGGTATTTATTGTATTGAGTCTCCAAGTGAGGGAGAGGCTGAAGCTGCTAGTTTAGCTAAAAATAATTTTGTTTGGGCAAGTGCTTCTCAAGATTATGATTCTTTGCTTTATGGAACTCCTTACCTTGTTAGAAATTTAACTCTTGCAAGAAGGCGAAGAATTAGTAGTGGAGAATATGTTGATGTTAGTATTGAATTAGTTGATTTAAAACAGGTTTTGAATAGGCTTGATATTGATTTAGATCAATTAATTTGTTTAGCGATTTTAGTTGGAACAGATTATAATCCTGGTGGTGTAAAAGGTTTAGGACAAAAAAGAGCTCTTGAAATTGTTCAAAGATATAAATATCCTTTTGAGATTTTCAAATATGTTCAAAACAAATATACAGATGAGATTAACTTTAATTGGCAAGAGATTTTTAGAGTTTTTCATGAATATGAATTAGAGAATATAAAAGAGATTGATTTTCCAGAAATAAATTATTCAAAGATAAAAAGTATTTTGTTAAAATATGAATTTAATGAGACGAGAATAGATTCTGCAATTGACAGGTTAAAAGAGTTTTTTGAGAATAAAAAACAAAAAGGGTTAAGTGAGTTTTTCTAAATATTTATTAAGTCTTTTGTTTTTTTGTTTATCATGGGATATTGGGGAGTTGTAAATAATAGTTTGAAAAATTCTGATGTTATTTTACTAATTTTAGATGCAAGAATTCCTGAGGAGAGTCGTAATAAGGAAGTTTTAAGAAAAGCAAATGAAATGCAAAAAAAAGTTGTTTTTGTTTTTAATAAATGTGATTTAATTAGTAAAGAAAATTTAAATGTGTTAAAAGAAAAATATACTGATTCTTTTTTTATTAGTGCAACGAAGAAAGATAGTTTGAGAAGATTAAAGAGTTATTTAATTAACTTGGGAAAAGATATTAAGCCTTCTTTAAGAATTTCCTTAATTGGTTATCCTAATGTTGGTAAATCAAGTATACTTAATATTTTAGCTCCGAAAACAAGGGCAAAAGTTAGTAGTAAGAGTGGTACAACTAAAAAAATCCAGTGGATTCGTGAGGGTGATTTAAGATTTATGGATACACCTGGAGTAATTCCTAGAAGTGATTCTAAAATTAGGGTTGGTATAACTGCTTCAAAAGATGCTCATAAACTAAAAAATCCTGATAAGGTTGCATATGAAATTATTCGTGTTTTAAGAAAACAAAATCTTGAAATTTTTAAAAAATTTTATAAAATTGATTTTGAAAAAAAGGATTCTGATTATAATATTTTATTAAAAATTGGAAAAAAGAAAAATTATGTGTTGAAAGGTGGAGAAATTGACGAGAATAGAACAGTTACTCAGATAATTAGTGATTGGCAAAAGGGAAAAATGTAATTTGTTTTTGAAAAGATATAAATATGCTTTTAGATTTTTAATATTATGAAATATAAAGAGTTGTGTGAGGTTTATGAAAAATTAGAAGCTACTAGTAAAGGATTGGAGAAAACTAAAATAATTGCTGATTTTTTGCCTTTGATAAAAGATAGACCTGATGAAATTTATTTATTACAGGGTAAAATTTTTCCTGATTATGATACTAGAGAATTAGGTGTTTCTTTTCAGTTGATTATTAAAGCAATTAGTAAGGCGTCAGGTTATAGTGAAGAAGATGTTGTTAAAAAATATAAAAAATTAGGTGATTTGGGTTTAGCAGTTGAGGAATTGTATAAAAATAAAAAACAAAATTCATTATTTTTTTCTGAATTGACAGTTGAGAAGATTTTTCTTAATTTATCTAAAATTCCTTTATTTGTTGGTAAGGGTGCTGTTTCTCAAAAGATTGATTTAATTGTTGATTTGTTGCAAAATGCAGAGCCTGTTGAAGCAAAATATTTGGTTAGACTTGTTTTAGGCGAAATGAGAATTGGTGTTGGTGAGGGTATTTTAAGAGATGCAATTATTGAATTTTGTTTTAAACCTAATGATATTTCTGAGAAAAAGGAATATATTACTAAAGTTCAAGAAGCTTATGATAAGACAAATGATTTTTCTTTAGTTTTTCAAAAATCTTGTTTGGATAAATTAGATGAGATTGAATTGTCTGTTGGAAAACCTGTAAAAGTTATGCTTTATCCTAAGGCAAAAGATGCCGAAGATGCTTTTAGAATTGTTGGTAGTCCTGCTGCTTTTGAATATAAGTATGATGGTTTTAGAATGATGATAAACAAACTTGAAAATAATAAAGTTAAAATTTTTACTCGTAGGCTTGAAGAAGTTAGTGAACAATTTCCTGATATTATTGAATTTGTAAAAAAATATGTTAATGCTAAAAGTTTTATTATTGATTGTGAAGCTGTTGGTTATGATATTGTAAATAAAAAATATAAACCTTTTCAAAATATTAGCCAGAGAATTAAGCGAAAATATGAAATTGAAAAGTTAATTAAAGAAATTCCTGTTGCTTTGAGAATTTTTGATGTTATATATTATAATGGAGAGAGCTATTTAGATAAGAGTTATGAAAAGAGACGTGAATTATTAGAGAAAATTGTTAAGGAAAAGGATTGGGAAGTTTTACTTGCAAAGAGAATTGTAACTGATAGGGTAGAGAAAGCTGAAGAATTTTTTATAAAAGCAATTAATGATGGCCAAGAGGGTTTAATGGTTAAGGGTCTTGATAAAGTGTATAAACCTGGTGCAAGAATTGGTTATGGAGTTAAATGGAAACCTGTTGATAAAGATTTTGATTTAGTAATAACTGGTGCAGAATGGGGTAATGGTAAGAGAGCTGGATGGCTTACTAGTTTTGATGTTTCTTGTAAAGATGAAAGTGATAATTTGTTAGAGATTGGAAAAGTTGGAAGTGGTATAAAAGAAAAATTAGATGGGGATTTGAGTTTTGAGGAACTAACAGAATTATTAAAACC
>Ga0172382_10000819_pt1 | contig 57698 bp, 54 predicted proteins | sample Leawel138RmetaG_FD_122245 | JGI IMG/M metagenome (GOLD analysis project Ga0172382, IMG submission 122245) | Leachate microbial communities from a municipal landfill in Southern Ontario, Canada - Leachate well 138R metaG | ecosystem: Engineered > Solid waste > Landfill > Unclassified | place...
AGCGGTGCGGGCGGCAGTTCCGGCGCCACCATCCACGACGGCCTTGCCACGGAATTTGTCGGTCTTCACTTCGGTTGCCGTTTTCCCGGCCGTCACGTCACGGATGAATTTCGCCACGTCGGACGATGCTAGTTCGATCACAAGGCGGTTTCCCAGGAGCGGTTTGATATGCCGTTCGATGCGCCCGCGATCAGTGTAGAGCGTCGATTCCTTCTTGGGGCGGCCGCCCTTGCCCATGATCAGGCCCTTACAGGAAGCAGCAAGATAGTTGTCGCACAATTCGGAGACGGTCAGGGACTTGCGTTTGGTGATCCGATCTTCTTGCGGGTCTTCGCCGCGCGCCACGTCGCCGAGGATCACCTTGGCCTGCTTCCTGCCCTCTTCCACGTTCAGGGCGCCGACGAGTCCGATCTTGATCCGGCGCGTTCGGCGGCCGCTACGGTATTGGGCGACAAAGACTTTCTTGCCGCTCGGCCAGACGCGCACGCCAAAGCCGGGCAAGAGGTCATCCCAAACGAAATAGTCGGGTTCGCCGGGCGCCAGCCCTTCCACCATCGTTTTCGTGAGCCTTGCCATTCCCGCTTCCTTTTTGAAGGCAAATTTCCGCAACAGGAAGCATATAGGAAGCACGCGGTGGCAAACTCGGGAAAATTCCGGCTTGTCCGCTGCCCTTCCAAATGCGGCCCAAACGGCGGTTTTCTCCTACTCAGGAAAGCTGCGGCAAACAACAGGAAGCACGAGAAAAGTGCGGAGGTTTGCCCTCCGAAGGCAGAGGCCAGAGGTTCGAATCCTCTCGGGTGCGCCATTTTCGAACGAAAGAGAGAACTGCGGGCGTGGTTTTGGCCACGCCTCCTGCAGCGCTCGGGGCCAGAACGTCGGCGCCGATGCCGATACAGCGTTGGTCGAGGAAGTCTCGGTCACATCCGCCAATATCAATGACGGCAAAGTGGGCCTTGCCGCATCTCCCGACAATCCCGGCGAGGTGCTTGCCGACAGCGCCTGAACCCGCTTCCGCGACGCAGGCTGAATTTACGGGACCGGGTTCACAAGTCCGCCAGGGTGTCTCTTGGCGCCTTGGCGGACGCGCTGTCGCGCGGTCCGGTATCAGCAGCCGCGGGCGCGGCAGAAAGCGGCCACAATGGACGCTGCCGTTCGACATGAAACGGGCATGAGCCCGATTACGCCTGACTCTCGCTTTCGAAATGCCGGATCGGCTCGTGCGACTGGCGACCTGCAAGCGCATCGGCGTAAATGACGGTCCGCGCGGGATCGAGCGCCACTTTCACCAGGGCTCCGGTCGGCGGGGGCGATCCTGTTGTCCGCGCGGTCAGGGCAGTGCCTTCCGACAGGAAGGTGACGAGATGGAACGCCCCCCCGAAACGTACGTCGCACACCATCGCCGATGCGCCGTTCTCGGCGATGCGCACGGCTTCCGGCCGCACCATCGCGCTTGCCTGGCCATCGGGAAGGCCGCGCGCCGGGACGATCCCGAAAGGCGTGTGCGCCGCGCCGCCTTCAATCCGTGCCGGCAGAACAGAGGCTTCGCCGAGCAGTCGGGCGGCGGCGATGGAGGCCGGCCGCAGATAGCAGTCCTCGGGGCTGCCGGCTTGAAGGATACGTCCCTGGGCCATCAGCAGGAGATCGTCGGCTATCAGCATGGCCTCTTCCGGATCGTGCGTAACGATCAGCACGGCGGCTGCGGCGGCGCGCAGATCGGCCAGCACGGATTGCCGCACCGCGCTTCGCAGATGCCCGTCGAGGCCGGAGAACGGTTCGTCGAGCAGCAGGGCGGCCGGTGCCCTGGCAAGAGCCCGCGCGATCGCAACCCTCTGTTGTTCGCCGCCGGAAAGCATGTGAGGCCAGCTTCCCGCCAGATGTTCGAGCTGGAAGCGCGTCAGCAACGCGGCGACCTGCTGGCGCCGGCTCTCGGCGGAGACGGCTTTCAGGCCGAAGCCGATATTGTCGGTTACATTCAGATGGGGAAACAGCGCGAAGTCCTGAAATACGAGGCCGATCCCGCGATCCTCGGGCGGAACGATGCCCGTGGGCGTCGATACCACCTTGCCGTCGATCGCGATCTCTCCAGCGTCGATGGGTTCCAGCCCGGCCATCAGGCGCAGCAGCGTGCTCTTGCCGCATCCCGACGGCCCCAGCAGGCAAGTGATCCGGCCGGCGCGCAGATCGAGGCTGGCGTCCGCGACCGCTGCGCGACCACCATAGAAACGCGAGACCTCGCGAACGGAAAGGGCGGGCGGGGACATGGCTTCCCGCCTAGAAGCCCGGCCGCGAAAGGGCAATCTTGCGCGTCAGCCAGATGACGGCGGGCAACACCAGCAGCACGATCATGACCGAAGGCACGCCCGCCTGCTCCAGCCTTTCGTCGAGTGCGTAATTGTTGGCCGTCACTGCCAGCGTATCGAAATTGAACGGCCGCAGGATCAAGGTCGCCGGCAGTTCCTTGAGCACGTCGATGAAGACGATGAGGCCGGCGGTCAGCATGGCGCCCCGCACGATGGGCAGTTCCACCGCCAGCGCGCCGCCGATTTCGCTTCGGCCCAAGCTGCGCGCGGCGTGGATCATCGAAGGCGTCACGCGGGTGAGGCCGGCGTCGATCGGCTCCAGCGCCGCTGCCATCAGGCGGGCCGCATAGGCGTAGATGAGTAGAGCGATCGCGACCCCGTAACCGGAGCCGGGCATCAGGTTCCATATCACGCCGGCCGGAGCGAGCAGGCCGATCGCCATCACCGCGCCGGGTGTCGCATAGCCCAGGCTCGCCAGTCGCGCCGCCATCGGCAGCCGGCGCCCGCCAAGCGCCAGCATCGCCGCAAGGGTGACCGTGACGAAAGCGCCCGCAGTGCCAAGGCCAAGGCTATGCGTGCTGGCACGCAGCAGGCGCGGCCAGTCCGGCCGGGTATCCAGCGCATGCGCGAGCAGCCATCCGACGGGCAGCAGCAGGCCGGCGGTGAGCAGCAGCAGGCAGAACCCCGTCGCCAGCCAGGCGGGAACGCCGGACAGGGTTTTCAGGCCGAGGGCGCGCCAGCGGGCATTTCCCGCCTCATGCGTGCTTCCCTTGCGGCCGCGCCGTTCGATCCACAACAGCAAGGCGGCGGTGGCCAGCAGCGGCAGCGCGAAACGCGCGGCACTGACGGTCGAACCATAGACCGACCATGCGCGCACCACTCCGGTGGTCAGCGTCTGCACGCTGAGGAATTGCACCGCGCCATAATCGGCAAGGGTTTCCATCACCGCGAGCGCGACACCCGCCGCCAGCGCGGGTCTTGCCATCGGCAATGCCACGCGGCCGAAGGCACGCCAGCCGCTGCAGCCCAGCGTTCGCGCCGCTTCGAGCACGTTCACCGACTGGTTGAGAAAGGCCGCCCGCATCGCGAGGTAGACGTATGGATAGAACGCGCAGGATAGCACGAACACCGCGCCGCCCAGCCCGCGCATCCCGAACGGCAGGTCGAAGCCGAGCGACGCGCGCATCCAGATCCGCAGCGGTCCGGCGACGTCGAACATGTCCGCATAGGCGTAGGCAAGCGCGAAAGCCGGCGCCGCGAGGGGCAGCGCCAGGGCCCAGGCGAACATGTTGCGGCCCGGAAAGCGGCACATGACGATCAGCCATGCCGCGAGCGAGCCGAGAATCGCCGTGACGATCCCGACCAGCAACGCGAGCCAGGCCGACGTCGCCGCATAACGCGCCACGTCGCGCGCGGCGATGTCGGCCGTGTCACCGAACAGCGCCGCGGCGGCGACGCCGGCCAGCGGCAGCATGGCCGCCAGTCCGGCGAACGCCGCCAGCGCGGCGGGAACGGAGATACGCCGGCGCGGCGCGCCGAGGTGGGCCGTTATCGCCACCCCGCCGCGCTCATCAGCGATTGCGCTTCAGGTTGCCGCGCCGCGAACGCCGCGGCGCTCATCGGATTCGCGGTGAAATCCGCATAAGCGTCAACCGGCGGCGGCGGGACGACATCGGGGGAAGCCGGGAACTCGTTGTTGTTCGCGGAAATGTGACGCTGCGCGTCGGCCGATGCGAGGAACTCCAGCAGCTTGATCGCATTGTCCTTGTTTGGCGCGTTGGCGATGACGCCTCCGCCCGAAATATTGACATGCGCGCCCTGGCCGCCAAGGCTGGGGAAGGCAAGTTTCACGCGCTCCGTCACCTTGCGGTCGGCTGCGTTGTCGCCATTGGCCATGCGGATATAGTAATAGCTGTTGGTCAGCGCGACCTCGCACACCCCCGCGCCGACAGCGCGGATCTGGTCGCGATCGCCTCCTTCCGGCGGCCGCGCCATATTGGCGACTATCCCTCGGACCCACTGGTCCGCACGCTCCTTGCCCAGGGCTTCGATGACCGCGCCGACCAGCGAGAGATTGTAGATGCTGTCGGAAGATCGCACGCAGATCTTGCCCTTGAAGCGCGGGCCGGCGAGTTTCGCGTAATCGTCGACTTCCTCGGGCCGGACTTTCGCGCTGTCATAGGCGACGATCCGCGCCCGCCGCGTAAAGCCATACCACTCGCCTCCCGGCTCGCGAAGATTGGTCGGGATACGTGCGTTCAAGGTGTCGGACTGGATCGGCTGGAACAGCCCGGCCTGCTGCGCGCGCCACAAGGCGCCGGCGTCGGCTGTGATGAAAAGGTCCGCGGGGCTGTTGGCGCCTTCGCTTTTCATGCGCGCGATGAGTTGGTCGGCATTACCCTCGATACGGTTGATCTTGATCCCGGTTTCCTTGGCAAACCGCTCATACAGCGGCAAATCGCTGTCGTAGTGGCGCGCGGAGTAAAGATTCACCTCCCCGCTGCCGGTATTTTCGCCGCCTCCGGAGCAGGCCGTGGCAAAGATGGAGCCCAGCAAGGCAAGGGCGAAAAAACGAGGCTTCACGGGTAGATTCTCCTTTGGCTACATTCGGCTTGTGGTTCGGTTACGGCGATCCTGGCAGGCGCACGTTGCTTCTGCGGCACCATTTCGACGAGCCCCCGGACCATGACGGACGCTGGGGGCGGAATGACCTTTCCCGATGGTCTGGACCTATCCGGCAAGACAGTTCCGAACGTGCGGGGTGTAATCGCTTGGCTGGTCAATTCGGATAATCCCGCCGATCGTAAATGTGCTCTTGCGAATCACTCGCATAGCCGGGGCCTTCGATTTCGTCGAGCCGAATAGGGGTGGTGCCGGCGTTCGATCCCGCGCGCCGCATTGGCAAACCGAGTTCAGGCGCATGGAGGCGACGGTGTTACGGCAGTAAGACCCGAAGATATCAGCGGCGGCGGTTGGTGCTGCGTGTCTGTTCTTCGGCCACGGCGAAGGGCGAAGTGGCGTTGGCCTGGGGGTCGTAGTTGCGATCGATCCGGTTGCGGATGCGTGACTGGACGCGGTTGTTGATGCGGTTGGAGATGCGGCCCATCGGTTGCAGGTTGGGCATATCCTGCCGCGTCTGGCGCTGGCCGACGCGCCCCACTGCTGAATCGGCCACGTGCCCGGCCTCGGCGGGGCGAGTCTGGGGTGTTTGCGCGGGCGCTTGCTGCTGTTGCTGCTGCTGTTGTTGTTGCCAGTCCTCCGGTTCGGGCAGCGCGCCGCGGTTCTGGGCGAGCGCCGGCGCCGCCGCGAAGAGCCCGGGTGCGAGGAAAAGAAGGAGGGCGCGCCGCATTCCGCTCACCGTGCCGGCCTCAGCTGGATGCGGTCGATCTGGCCGGACAGGCCCGCAATGCCTTGCGAGGCGCGCGCCACGAGCCTGAGGGCCTGCACGGGGCAGCCGGCGGGAACGGTGAAGCTGCCGGCGAAGCTGCCGTTCCCTTGCGCCGAGTTGGGAAGCACCACGCGGCCAAGCTCGCGGTCGTCGCTGCGGCATACCAGCGCCCAATAGGGTCGCGCCGCCGGCTCCACGTCGATGCCGCTGCCATGTCCCTCGATGTCGTAGGTGCCCGGCGGCAGCATCTGGACCTGCTGGAGAAGGGGCCCGCCGACACTTGCGGGCGCCATGAAATCGAAAATCCCGCCGTTCTCGCCCTGCTGGATGGAGGTGGTCAGGCCAACTCCGCTGATCGGCGTCCAGTCGAATGCCGTCGGCACTTCTGTGGCATGGGTAAAGTGGGGGTCGCGCGAGCGGTGGCGATCGACGCCGCGCCGCACTGCGGCGTAATAGCGCCAGGCGTCCTCCGCGGAGTCATCGCTCAGTAATGCGTTGATCACGCGGGCGTGCGCATTTTCGGGAATTGCCAGGCCGGCGCCGCGGGCGCCGAGGAACAGCGCGGCGGTCGAGCGCGGGTCGGTGCCGTTGGCGGCGACGTAGGGGATGAAGCCGTCTGCCCACAGCGGCTTCGCCGCGAGCGTCTTCACGAGTTCGGTGCGAACTTGCGGATCGGCGCTGGCGGCCGCGAGCACCGGAAACAACAAATCCCAGCTTTGCCGCTTGGAGCGCAGCGCGATGTCGTAATGCCGCAACGCGCCCGGGATGTCGTTGCGCTCCACCGCATCCTCGATGGCCCAGAGCTGCGTCGGGAGATCGCGGCGCGAGAGTTTCTCGGCATAAGTGAACAGGCGGCGCGCGCCTTCGGTGTCGCCACGGAGCTGTGCGCTGATGCCCAGCGTGGAGACCGCGGCCACCGCGGTTGGGTCCTGGCGGAGGGCCAGGCGCGCCAATGCATCGGCGGGCCGGCGATCGGCGGGAAGCGTGGCCGCTTCGGCGAGCGATATCGCCCGGGCCGCGGTGATGCGGCCGTCCCACGGCGCAAGGCCGTGAGCGAATGCTGCGTCCCGCTTCATCACCGCTTGCGCCAGCGAATGCGTGACGCCGAAGTATCCGGCCACCGCCGCCGCCGCCGCCAGGGCGCCGCGCACTACCCATTCCCCGGACGACCGCCGCCGGCTGCCGCGCCGCCGCATCGCGGGTTTAGGCCTTGGCGTTTTCACGGCCGTAGCTGTAGCCGTAGGTGTAGCCATAGCCATAGCCGTAGTGTGCCTTGCGCGCCTCGAACTTGGTCAGAACCGCCCCGAAGATGCGCGCATTGGCGCTGACGAGGCGATCGATCGCCGTGCGCGCCAGGGTCGAGCGGATGCTGTGCGATTCCACCGCATAGATCACGCCCTCGACCCGGTTTGCGATCAGCGGCGCGTCAGCCAGGCCCATGACCGGCGGCGAATCGATGATGACGTGATCGTATTCCTGCAGCAGGCGTTCGATCAGCACCGCCAGGCGATCGCCGGTGAGCAGTTCGGCCGCGTTCGGCGGGATCGGGCCGGCCGACATCGCGGTGAAGCCGAGATCGTCCATTGGGAAGGTGAGCGCCTCGATATTGTCCTGTCCGGTGAGGAAGTTGCTGAGGCCGTGGTCGTGATCGACGCCGCCCAGGTGATGGACCGAAGGCGAGCGCATGTCGCCGTCGACCAGGATGACCTTGCGGCGCGCGCGCGCCAGCGTCGTGGCGAGCGCGAGTGCCGTGGTCGACTTGCCTTCCGCCGGCCGCGTCGAGGTGACCGCGAAGGTCCGTGGCACGCCGTGTTCGGTCGTGAAGCCGAGGTTTGTCTGCACCGCCAGATAGGCGTCGAACAGGTCCGACTTGCGATCCAGCAGGGCTTCCTTCGGCGTGTCGCCCTCGAGCTTGGGAACCGAGCCCAACAGCGGCAGACCGAGCCGGCGCTGGACCTCGGCCGGATCGGTGATCGCCTCGTCCATCTGCTCGAGCGCGAAGGCCAGCAGCGCGCCGGTGCCGAGGCCCGCGAGCAGCGCGATCAGCAGGTTGAGGACGAGGCGCGGGCTGGAGGGCTTCTGCGGGACGTCGGCGGCGTCGACCACCGAGATGTTGTTCACGCCCACGCCGCCGGCGACGCCGATCTCCTTGAAGCGTTGGAGCAGGCCGTCGTAGAGCGCGCGGTTGGTGTCCACCTCCTGCTGGTAGATGTTGTACTGGATGCTGCGGCGGCGCAGGTCGAGATAGCTTGCCTTGAGCTGGTCGACCTTCGCCTGCAACGCGCTCTCGCGGTCGCGTGCTTCGCGGTAGTCGGCTTCGAGAGAACCCGAAACCCGGCCTTCCTCGCGTGCGATCGACCGGTCGAGCTGGTCGATCTGCGACTTGATCGCCTTGGCCGTGGGATACTCGGGCTCGAACTGGACCATGAGCCGCTGATACTCGGCGGCGAGTTCGGCGCGCTTCTGGCGCAGGTTGTTGATGGCCTGGTTGCGCAGCGCCTCGGTCGAGGCGCCGGCGTTGCCGGCCTGCCGATAGCGGGCCTCGGCCTGGATGCGGGCGGCGGTCGCCTCGCTCAGCGCCGTATTGAGTGCAGCGAGGTCGTCGGCGACGATCGAGCGTTCCGACGTTGTCGTGCCGTTGCCCGACTGCGCCGGCAGATTGATGATCTGCTGCCGCGAGGCATAGTTGACGAGCTGGCGCTGCGATTCGTCCAGCCGCTCCTTCTGCAGCGCAAGCTGGCGTTCGAGCAGGTTGCGGCCATAGGAGGTCGCCTGCACCTTGCGTTCGAGATTGGTCTGGATGAAATTATCGGCCCAGGCATTGGCGATACGGGCCGAGAAAGCGGCATCCGGGCTGGTGAAGTCTACCGCGACCAGGCGCGACAGCCGGGTCGGGTTGATCGATAGGTTGTCGAGCAGGATTTCGCCGGCCACGCGCTGGCGCTGGGCGCGTCCAGCGGCGGGGTAACGCCCGTTCACGAGCTGGAATTCGGGCGTGTCCTTGGAAAATCCGAAAAGTTCGTAGAACTTCGGATCGTCGACGAGACGCAGCTGATTTGCGACGCGTTCCGACAGGGTGCGCGATTTCAGCAGGCCGTATTGCGTCTGGTAGAATTCCTGGTCGGCGACGCTGGTTTCGCGTTCGACGCCCTGGAAATCCGTAACCTTGCTCGATTCGCGCGAAATCTCGATCGTGGCGGTTGCGGTGTATTTGGGCGTCATCAGCAGCGTGGCGATGAGGCCGAGCAACACGAAGGCGGCCGTCGCGCCGATGATGACGTAGCGCCAGCGCAGCGCGATGCGCAGATATTCCCGAATGAGCGGCATGCTCTCGGTGCTCGCGGTCTGCGTGTTGGGAAGCTGCTGGACCGGGGCCGGCATGCCATCAAGCGGATTGGGTGTGATGATGTTCATGGTGGTCCGGTATTATTGTACGATCGCGATCAGCGGCGCCGCGAGGAGCGGGGCCAGCGAAACGACGTCGCGGAACAGGCGGCGTTGCGGCGAATCGCCGACGACGATCACGTCGTTGGCGTAGATCGGAGGGTCGTCGTAGGCTCCGCGGCGGATCGCGCTCATGTTGTAGAGGCCCGCCATCTTGCGTCCGCCCACGGTGCGCAGGATCACGACATCCTCTTCCCGCGCGAACTCGGTCATGCCCTTGGCCGAGGCGACCGCGCGCATCAGCGTCATCTGGTTGGTGACGGGGTAGAGGCCGGGCTCCACCACCTGGCCATCGACGGTGACGACCTGGCTGACCGAGCTCTTGATGTTGATCGTCACCTCGGGATTGCGGACATAACGGCCGCGCAGCGCGTCCTCGATGGCGTCGGCCAGTTCGCTGGCGGTCTTGCCGCGGGCATCGATCGTGCCGATGAGCGGCATCGAGATGCGTCCGCTGGCGTCGACCTGCAACTCCCGGCTGAGATCAGGGACGTTGAAGACATCGACCTCGATCGTGTCGAGCGGGCCGATCAGCGCGGGCCTGTCGGCCGCGGTAAGGTCTGTCCGTTCGGGCTCGGGCAGGGTCGCGCTGTCTTGAACGACGGTCAGTCGCTGGGTGGATACCAGTGGTTCGTGGCGACCGCATGCGGTCAGAGCGATCGCGAGGATCAGGGCAGGATAGATCTTGCGCATGCGGCTGGGGGACACTTCCATCTACTGAAGAGCGGGGGCGGCTATAGATGCTAGTCAGACTTCGGTAAAGCTGACGACTTCTCCGCTTGTGAATGACCGCTGAGCCAGGTCGCCGCGATCACTATGACCGCCATCATCATCGGCGTGCGCGCCGGATAGTCGACGATGCTGGCAATAGCCACGAGAAACAGTATCGCCGAACCGAGCCGGGGGAGCGCCTGGCGCCTGTGCGGCCCCGCCCACCAGGCGCGAACGCTCGCCCAGGCCCACCAGCCGAACGCCGCAACCAGCAGCAGCAGGCCCGGCAGGCCGGCGTCGAGCACAACTTCCAGAAAGTCGTTGTGCGCGTGATTGAAGTAGGTCGGCTTGAGTAGATCGAAAGGCTCGTAGGCGCGGAATATCGGATCGAAGCTGCCGAGGCCGGCGCCGAAGGGAAACAGATCGCCGAGCAATCCCAGCACGACCGGCAACCCGCGGCTGCGCATATCCTGCGTCGCGTCGAGGGCGAAAACACGATCTATCGAGACGGCCCGGTTGGATAGAAAACTCAACAGCACGAAAAGCGCGACGATGCCGGCGATCACGGCGGGAAAGACCCAGCGCGGATAGCGGGCCAGCGCTCTTTGCATCGCCTTTCGCGACATGAGCAAGCCGAGCAGCACGGCTGCCAATCCCACCCCCAGGCCGGCGCGGGACCCGCTTCCCAGGATGGTCAGCAGGAACAGCAGGACCAGTCCCCAGGCGACGAGCGTGCGCCAGCGCGGCTGCTTCTCGCCCGCAAAGCTCCAGACCGGCGCCAGCAGGCAGCCTATCGCCAGAAACAGGGCGAAGTGATTGCGGTTGGCGAATGTGCCGGCGACCGCGCCCGGGGTATCGTTGACGAAGACATTGTTGAGAACGGCGCCCGAAAACTGAAGCAATCCTACCAGCATCGAGACGGTGACGAAGCCCAGGAGCAAGGCGGGCAGCAGCAGGCGCTCATCCGGCTTTAGTTGGAGCAGCAGCAGCAGCGTGGCGAACGGAACGACGAGGGAAGAGGCGGCATTGAACGTGGCCCCGGGCACGATCGACCATGGCCGCCACGGCTGAACCTGTCCGCTCGCCAGGGCCGCTTCCGCCAGCGGACCGCGCCCGGGAAGCGACTGCCAGACGGCGGGGGGCAGCGGAATGAGCTGCACCAGCGCCAGCGCGGCGGCCAGGCCCAGCAATATCAGGACCGGCTTCGCGCCGTTGAGGGAAGGGCGAGGGCCGAACAGGATAGCGACGATCAGGACTATCCACGAGACTGTCCTGACCACGACCTGTCCCAGCACCTCGGCGCGTGAGGCCCCCCCTGTCAGCCAGAGCGTCGCCAGCAATATCCCGAGCAGGAGAAGGGACAGGCTGGGGCGAAAGAGGAAGCTGGAGCGATGTGACGAAGGCATGACGCGACGCTCCTAGATGATTGAGGCGCTCGGCGAAACACCGCCGGTTCGCCGGTGCACTCTTAAATACATCCGTTCCGGAGCCTGCCGAAGCCTCGTACCTGACATCGGCCCGCTCCCTGAACGAGCGACGACGCCCTGCCGCAAAACGATAAGGGCCTGGTCCAGCGCGGCTGAACCAGGCCCTTCTCGTATCGGCTGCCGCGCTCCTTGCCGGGGCGCGGCGACGGCTCAGCCGTTGAGCTTGTCCTTGACGGCCTTGGCGGCGGCAAAGGTGAGCTTCTTCGAAGCCGGGATCTGCATGGCGGCACCGGTCGCCGGGTTGCGGCCTTCACGCGCGGGCGATGCCTTGACCTTGAACTTGCCGAAGCCGTTCAGCGAGATTTCCTCGCCCTTGCTCGCCGCCGTGGTGATCGTGGCGAACACGCTGTCGACCAGCTTGCGGGCATCGGCCTTGGTCAGACCGTGATCGGCCGCCAGCGCTTCGGCGATGTCATTGTTGTTCATGAAGATCCATTCCTTCGTTGATAGATGCGGGCGCCGCTAGACGAGGACGCCCGCCAGTTCCAGTACCCCGATTCAACAACTGAACCGTTTCGGCAAAAACCAGCGCGACCGGCATGGCCCGCAAGGGAAACCGGCCCTCGGATCGGCCCCGCGAAGGGCACTTCCCGATGACCGCGACATGGCGGAGCAAATCGGCTGGATTCAAGGCTCCGACCGGCTCAAGCCTGTGGATAAGGCGGTGGATTGGGGGCGGAATGCGATATTGTCCGCGCATATGCCTGCTCTTGCGCCGCGTGCGGGCGCTGATAGGAGCGAAGCGCATCCGCGGCCGGTACGGATTGTGGCCGCCCGGTCGCCGCCTCCAGCCCCCAGAACCGAGGAGCTTTCGATGAAGATCGGCGTGATCTATCCCCAGACCGAACTGCAGGGCGACCCCGAAGCGGTGCGCCGGATCGGGCTCGCGGTCGAGGATCGCGGCTTCGATCACCTGCTCGCCTACGACCACGTCGTCGGCGCGCACGGCGAGCGCGAGCCAGCGCTGAACGGCCCCTATACCGATCAGCACCCGTTTCACGATCCCTTCGTGATGTTCGGCTATCTCGCGGCGATCACCCGGCGCATCGAACTGGTCACCGGCATCCTCATCCTGCCGCAGCGCCAGACGGCGCTGGCCGCCCGCCAGGCCGCCGATGTCGACCTGCTGTCGGCTGGGCGGCTGCGGCTGGGCGTGGGGATCGGCTGGAACTATGTCGAATACGATGCGCTGGGCCAGGATTTTCGCACGCGCGGCAAGCGGGTGGAGGAGCAGGTCGGCCTGCTGCGCGCGCTGTGGAGCGAGCCCGTGGTCGATTTCGCCGGGCGCTTCGACCGGATCGACCGCGCTACGCTCAACCCCCGGCCGCGCCGGCGCGTGCCGATCTGGATGGGCGGTTTCTCCGACCCGGCGCTGTCCCGCGCGGCCCGGATCGCCGATGGCTTCATCTTCGTCGACGGTGCGTCGGATCCGGATGCGCTGCTGGCGCGGCTGCGGACGTTCCTCGGCGCGGAAGGCCGCGCGGCGGCCGACTTCGGCCTGCAATGCAACATGCTGACGGCGAAGACCCCGCAGGCCGTGGTCGAACGGGCACTGCGCTGGCGGGACGCGGGCGGCACGCATGCGGCGGTCTCGACGATGGGCCAGGGCCTCGCGACGATCGATGCGCATGTCGATTATGTCGACCGCGTCGCCGATGCTCTGCGCAAGGTCGGTCTGCTGGCGGGCTGAAGGGCCCGGCAGCCCCGGATTTCCCCTACAGAACGGGCGACCGAGGTCGCCCGATCCGTCCAGCTCGCTGCAGGTTTTGGGGGGTGGCGCCTGCAGTCTCAAGGCGACTCGGCATAACCGGAGTGCCTTGTGGAATTATGCACTTATCCGGCGGCGCGAACAATGAAAATTGTGGATAATCGTGCCTTCGCGCGTCCGTCCGGGGCGCCGGTTGCGGAGCGGTTCGGCTTGTCGGTCGTCATGGCCCTGAGGGCGTGAGGCAAAGGTCCATCGCCGCGCCGGCGCTTCCTTTCATTGCCAATTGCCTCAGCGGCAATTAGCCCTCGTGCCGGGAGGATACCGGACGATGTGGCATGTGCTGACTTCCGATCAGGAACTGCTCAGGGATACGACCGCGCGCTTTCTGGGCGACCGGGTGCCGCTGAGCCGCCAGCGCAAGGACCTGCGCAACGATCCCGCCGGCTTCGATGCGGACTACTGGAAGGCCGGCGCGGAACTGGGCTGGACCATGCTGCTGGTCGGCGAGGAGGACGGCGGCGGCAGCGTCAGCGGCCGCGGCGCGGTGGACCTGGCGCTGATCGCCTACGAGTTCGGCCGTCACGCCGCGCCGGGGCCGCTGCTCGACTGCAACGTGGTCGCCGCCGCGCTTTCGGGTCAGGCGGGCGATTTGCAGCGCGGCGCGCTGGGCGAGATCATCGGCGGTGCGGCGATCGCGGCGAGCTGCCTCGGCGCGGCGCCCTGGCAGGGGCCGGGCGAGGCGGCCGTGACGATCCGCCGGGAAGGCGCCGACGTGGTGATCGACGGCACCGTCCGCCCGGTCGAATCGGCGCTGCAGGCCGGCTGGTTCCTCGTCACCGGGCGCAGCGAGGGCGGGATGACGCAGGTGCTGGTGCCCGCCGGCACGGCGGGGATCGAGACGCGTGCGCTCAAGGGCATGGACGTCACCCGCCGCTTCGCGCGCGTCTCGTTCGACGGCGTGCGCGCCCCGGCGAGCGCGCTGGTGGGCGAGTTCGCGCGCGCCGACGGCTCGGTCGCGCGCCAGATCGAGAACGCAGCGGTGATCCTCGCCGCCGAATCGGTGGGGGCGATGGACATCGCCTTCGCGATGACCGTCGACTGGGCGTTCGACCGCTATACTTTCGGCCGCGCGCTGGCCTCGTACCAGGCGCTCAAGCACCGCTTCGCCGACATGAAGTCGTGGCTGGAGGCGAGCCACGCCGTCGCCGACGCCGCCGCCGAGGCGGTGGCCGATCGGACCGAGCTTGCCGTCGAGACGGCCAGTGCGGCCCGTTCCTACATCGGCGTGCAGGGTCCCGAACTGGCGCAGGAATGCGTCCAACTCCACGGCGGCATCGGCGTCACCTATGAGCACGACCTGCATTTCTTCCTGCGCCGGGTCACGCTCGACAGCCTGCTCTACGGCACGCCCGCCGAGCACCGGCGGCTGCTCGCCGCCCTCCAGATCGCCAAGGAGAACGCCGCGTGAGCGAGGCCATCGAAAGCGTCGAGGATTTCCGGCTGCGCGCACGCGCCTGGATCAAGGCCAGCCTCGGCCCGATCCAGCCCTGGGATCTCAGCCAGCACTGCGAGAGCGACGAGGAGGAGGACCGGGCGGTCGCGCGCGACCGGGCGTTGCAGCGCGAGCTGTTCGACGCCGGGTTCGCCGGCATCTGCTTCCCGCGCGAGTACGGCGGGCAGGGCCTGACTCCCGAGCACAACCGCGCCTTCAACGAGGAACTGGTCGGCCACGAATACCCCTCGCGCTTCGCGGTGCCGACCTTCTCGCCCTGCGCCGCGGTGCTGCTGGAGTTCGGCACGCCCGAGCAGAAGGCGCGGCACATCCCGGCGATCCTCAAGGGCGAGGAAGTCTGGGTGCAGATGCTGTCCGAGCCGGGCGGCGGCTCCGACGTCGCCGGGGCGACCACCGCGGCGGTGCGGCAGGGCGACGACTGGATCCTCAACGGCTCGAAAGTCTGGACATCGCGCGCGTGGTGGGCCGACTGGGGCATGTGTCTCGCGCGGACCAACTGGGACGTGCCCAAGCACCAGGGCCTCACCGTGTTCCTGCTGCCGCTGCACCAGCCCGGCATCGAGATCCACCGCATCGAACGGCTGAGCGGCGAATCGGAAGCCTGCCAGGAGTTCTTCTCCGACGTCCGCATCCCCGACAGTGACCGTATGGGCGAGATCGACGCCGGCTGGACTGTCGGCACGCGCTGGATGTATCACGAGCGCGTGGGGCACAATTCGCCCTACGTGACGATGCCGGTCGGCCTCAACCGGCCCAAGGCCAAGGGCCCGACGACCGTGTCGATCGCGCGCCGGGCGGGACGGATCGACGATCCGGCGGCGCACGAGCTGATCGGCGAGGCGCGCGCGCTGGGCATTGTCACGCACGAGCTGCAACGCCGGCTCGCCGCTGCCGCCGCCTCGGGCAAGGGCAACACCGACAATTCGGCGATCGACCGCCTGTTCCGCGGCCTGGCCAGCGTCCGGCAGGCGACGATCGCCTTCGAGCTGGCCGGTTCGTCGGCCGCCGCCTGGACCGAGGAAGATGAGGACGAGACGGGGGCGCAGGGCATGAATTTCCTCATGCGACAGGTCTCGTGCATCGGCGGCGGCACCACCGAAATCGCTCGCAACGTCGTCAGCGAGCGGGTGCTGGGCATGCCGCGCGAGCCCTCGGGCGACAAGGGCGTGCCGTTCCGCGACGTGCCGCGCGGGCCGGCGCGCGGCCAGGCCTGACATTCGCCGGGAGGCAGGAGGGGAAGTATGAAAAAGACCATCGAGGAAGTGCTTGCGGAGGCGGCGATCCGGGACGTCCAGATCCGCTATTGCCGCGCCTGCGACCGCATGGACTTCGACTTGCTGCGAAGCTGCTTCCATCCCGACGCCACCACCCAATACGGCTTCTTCGGCGGCACGGTCGACGAGTTCATTGCGGGCGCGCGACAGCAGCTTCCGGGCTTCGTGGCGACGACGCACAACACCGGCAACCAGCTTGTCGAGGTGTCCGGCGACAGCGCCTGGGCCGAGCACTATACGGTGGCGACGCACCGGCTCGCCGCCGACGAACTCGGCCCCGAGCGCGATTTCGTCACCTCCGTGCGCTATATCGACCGGCTGGAATGCCGCGACGGCGACTGGCGGATCGTCCACCGCGAACTGGTGCTCGACTGGGTGCGCAGCGATGCCGTCGTCGTCATCGAGCCGCGCCCCGACGTCACGCCCGGCCGCCGCGACCGCAGCGATCCCTCGTACAAGGCGCGCTAGGGACCATTCGTCGCCGGGCGAAACGCTTTGGCAGGGGCGGACCCGGCTGCTACCCCGTCCTGCCGCTTCTTGGAGACTATCCCGACATGAGCTCGTTCCGTCCGCTTGCCCTCGCTTCCCTCTCCGCGCTTGCCGCGCTGTCGCTTGCCGCGTGCAAGAAGGACACGGTCGTCGCCAAGGACGAAAGTGTGGAGTCGGTCGCCCGGAAGGTCGCCGCCAGCGACATCAAGCCGCTACCGGGCCGGTGGGAATCGACCATGAAGCTGGCCAAGATCGACATGCCGGGCCTGCCGCCCGAGGCGCGCGAGGCGATGAACCAGCAGATGGGCGCCGCCCGCACCGCCACGACCTGCCTGACGCCCGAACAGGCGGCAAACCCGAACGCCGATTTCTTCCAGAAGGGGGCGGAGAACTGCAAGTACGATCGCTTCGCGATGACCGGCGGAAAGATCGACGCGGTGATGACCTGCACGCAGGACAGCACCGCGATCAAGATGAGCATGGCGGGCAGCTACAGTGAGACGGCTTATGACATCAAGGTCAGGTCCGAAGGCGAGATGGAGCCCGGCATGCCGATGGCGATGGAAATGACGGTTGCCTCCCGCCGTGTCGGCGATTGCACGGGCAGCGAGGACAAATGATGCGGTAGCAGGCCGCGCTCATGCGTTCAGCCGGTGTAATTTTTTCGCGGTTACACGAAGGGCATGACGACGATGATGGCCAGTCTGCGCGGAGTCGGCCAGGAGCTTGCCCGTCGCGCGGCGCTGGCCCGTCAGCCGCGTCCCACCGGCGTCAGCGGGCCGCCGTTCAGGCTTCTGCTGGGCGAGATCGGCGCGCTTGCGGGGCGGGCGCTGTCCGGCGAGGTTCGCGAGCATCTTGCCAGTCGCCCCCAACCGGTCATGCTGTTGCCCGGCTTCGGCGCCCACCCCGGCAGGATGCGGCGGATGCGGGAGGCACTGGCGGCGGCTGGGCACGCGGCCGAGGACTGGGGGTTGGGCCTCAACCTTGGGCCGACGCCGGAAAACTTCGTCTTCCTGATGCGCCGCGTCGGAGCCATGGCGCGGCGGCACAAGCAGCCCGTGGCGCTGATCGGCTGGAGCCTGGGCGGCCTCTTCGCGCGTGAGATCGCGCGGCGCCAGCCCGATGCGGTCGGCCGCGTGATCACCATGGGCACGCCCTTTTCGGGCGATCGCCGCGCCAATAATGCCTGGCGCGCTTACCAGCTCATTACCGGCCACACGGTCGATGCGCCGCCGATCGAGTGCGATTTCGCCGCCAAGCCGCCGGTGCCGACGATCGCGCTATGGAGCCCGCGCGACGGCGTCGTCGCGCCGCGCTCGGCCTGCGGCTGGCCCGGCGAACGCGACCGGGCGGTGGCCCTGCGCTGCAACCACCTCGGTTTTGCCAGCGACCCCGCGGTGATCGCCGAAGTGCTGCGCCAGCTCGACGCCGACTTTACGGCGGACGGCGTTTGACTCCCGCGCCATAACCGGCTGCACTGGCCGACGAAGGGAGAGAGGCGATGCTGGAGATCTGGCGGGCCGGCGGCTCGAACACCGGGGCGATGCCCGAACTGGCGCGCAGCGTCGAGGCCGAGGGCTGGGACGGCCAGATGTTCATGGATTCGCAGTCGCTCTCGGCCGATCCTTATGCCCAGATGGGCGCCTGGGCGGCCTGGACCGAGCGGCTCCGCCTCTCGCCCGGCGTGACCAATCCCTTCACCCGCAACCTCGCCGTCTCGGCCGCCAGCATCGCGACGATCCAGACGATCTCGCAAGGCCGCGCGGTCATGGGCATCGGCCGTGGCGATTCGGCGCTGGCCTATCTCGGCTACGCGCCGGTCACGCTTGCCTGGTTCGAGAAGGCACTGGCGACGCTGCAGGCGCTGCTCGGCGGCCGGGAAGTGTCCTTCGCCGACAGCGGCTCGACCGCGGGCGCGGCGCCATCGCACGAAGGGTTGTCGCTCGGTGCGCGGCCCGAGGGTGTGCGGCTGCGCTGGTTGCCGGAAGGGTTGCCCAAAGTACCGCTCGACGTCGCCGCCACCGGCCCCAGGGTGATCGCCATGGCCGCGCGCATCGCCGAGCGCGTGACCTTCAGCGTTGGCGCGGAGGTCGAGCGGGTCGAATGGGCGCTGGGCCTTGCCCGCGCGGCTCAGCCCGAGGCGCGCTCCTACGGCGCGCAGGTCGTCGTCGTGTGCCATCCCGACGCGGACACTGCGATGGAGGTCGCCATGCACATGGCGCCGCCGCTGGCGCGCTTCCAGGTTATCCAGGGCAAGACCGTGGGCCCCGCCGACGCGGCCATGGCCGAGAACATGGACGCGATCAAAACTGGCTACGACATGACCAAGCACGGCGTGCACGACGCCAAGGACCGCATCGTCGGCGGCGGCATGACCCCCGAGTTCGTCCGGCGCTTCGCCATCGTCGGCTCGCCCGACCACTGCACCGAGCGGCTGCTGGCGCTGCGTGCGGCGGGGCTGGAGCGGTTCGTCGTGGTGGGGCCGGGCTTCTATCCGGCCGCCTGGGGCGAAGCGGCCGGGCTGTTCACCCGCGAAGTCATCCCGGTGCTGCGGGCGGCGGGATAGGCCCCCGGGAACCCGCGCCGCGCCGGATCATTGTCCGTAAACGTCATAGTCGGAGGGTATCGATGCGAAAGATGCTGATCGTCACCGTCACCGCGGCTGCCGGCCTGGCCCTGGCGGGCTGCAGCGAGCAGACCCGGGAAAACGCGGAGCAAACTGCGCAATCCGCCGCCGAGGACATCGGCATGACCGCCAGCGACGCGGCAGGCGACGCAGCCCGCGCCGCCGGGGAGGCCGCCGACCGGGGCGCGGCGGCGCTCGATCGCGCGGCCGACAAGGCGGCGGAGGCCGCGAGCCGGGCTGGCGACCGGATAGAGGAAGGCGCCGACAAGGCGCGCCAGCGCATCCACGAGGAAACCGCGCCGGACGCGAAGCCCAGCTAGGGCCGGTCGCGTCGTCCCGGGCTCGACCCGGGACGGCCTACGCCCGCGGCGCCTGGCGGCGGTAGCTGAGCGCCTCGGCGATGTGAATGCGCCCCACCGTCTCCACCCCGGCCAGATCGGCGATCGTGCGCGCCACGCGCAGCATGCGGGTATAGCCGCGCGCGGAGAGGCGCATGGCCTCGGCCGCCTGCAACAGCAGCTTGCGCCCGGCCTCATCGGGCGTGGCGTGCGCCTCCAGCGCGGCGCCGTCGAGTTCGGCGTTGGTGCGGGCGCCGGTGGCCTCGCGCCGGGCGGTCTGGATCGCGCGGGCGGCGGCAACGCGCGCGGAGACTTCGGTCGAGCCTTCGGCCGGTGGCGGCAGCGCGAGGTCGGCGGCGCTCACCGGATCGACCTCGACATGCAGGTCGATCCGGTCGAGCAGCGGGCCCGAGACCTTGCCCTGGTAGTCGGCGGCGCAGCGCGGCGCGCGGCTGCAGGCGAGCGCCGGATCGCCCAGATGGCCGCAGCGGCACGGGTTCATCGCGGCAATGAGCTGGACGCGCGCCGGGAAGGTGACATGCGCGTTGGCCCGCGCCACCGTCACCTCGCCCGTCTCCAGCGGCTGGCGCAGCGAATCGAGCACCGCGCGCTGGAACTCGGGCAGCTCGTCGAGGAACAGCACGCCGAGATGCGCGAGGCTGACCTCGCCCGGGCGCACCTTCATCCCGCCGCCGGTAAGCGCCGCCATCGAGGCTGAATGGTGCGGCGCGCGGTAGGGGCGGGCGCGGCTGATACGTCCGTCCTCGAGCGTGCCGGCGACCGAGGCGACCATCGAGACCTCAAGCGCCTCGGCCGGGGCCAGCTCGGGCAGGATGCCGGGCAGGCAACTCGCCAGCAGTGATTTGCCGGCGCCGGGCGGGCCGATCATCAGCAGGTTGTGTCCCCCGGCCGCGGCGATCTCCAGCGCGCGCTTGGCCACTTCCTGGCCCTTGACCTGTGCCAGATCGGGCCCGCGCGGCGGCGCCGCCGCCTCGCCGGGGGCGGGCGGAGGCAGCACCTGATAGCCCTTGAGATGGTTGAGCAGGCTGACGAGATCTGGCGCGGCGAGCACCGGCACGCCGCTCGCCCAGCGCGCCTCGGAGCCTTGCGCGGCTGGGCAGATCAGCCCCTTGTCCTCGCCCAGCGCGTGCAGCGCGGCCAGCAGCACGCCGGGCGAGCCGATGATCCGGCCGTCAAGCGCCAGTTCCCCCACCGCGACGTAGTCGGCCAGCAGCTCGGCGTCGGTCACGCCCATTGCGGCGAGCAGGGCGAGCGCGATCGGCAGGTCGTAGTGCGAACCCTCCTTGGGCAGGTCGGCCGGCGAAAGGTTGATCGTGATCACCTTGGGCGGCAGTGACAGCCCCATCGCGGCCAGAGCGGCCTGCACGCGCTGGCGGCTTTCGTTCACCGCCTTGTCGGGGAGGCCGACGACGTGGAAGCGCGGCAACCCGGCCGCGATCTGGCACTGGACCTCGATCGCGCGCGCCTCCAGCCCGAGATAGGCTACCGTCGATACCAGCGCGACCAAGCGTTTCCCCCTGCAAAGCCCCGCGCCGTGATGGCGCAGCGGCGCGGCACTGTCGAGAGGGCGGTCGGGGCGGGTCGGGAGAATGGCTCGGGATCGGAGCGTTCGCGCGTGGTAAAGAGGCCTTAACGCTGCCTGTCAGCGTCCGGGTAAAGGGAAGCGGGGCAGAAGCGGGATCGCGCCGGATCTCGGTCCTTCCAGTCCCCCGTCTGCCTGCTCGCCGCCCAACCGCCGGCGCGTGACGGCTGGCCCGGGGGATGGCGGTCGAAGAGGTCGCGTTCGCCGGTCCCGAAGCCGGCGGAGCGAGATCGCCGGAAGCGGGTCCGGCGCAACCCGTCAACTGGCCTGCCGAGCTTGACTCGTCGTCCGCCGTGCCGTAACGGCCCCGCTCTGTTGAGACGGTCGCCTTTGCCGGCGGCCTTTCTCGTTCGTGATTTTTCGAGGTTTTGCGATGAAGCGCACGTTCCAGCCCAGCCGCCTTGTCCGCGCCCGCCGTCACGGCTTTCGCGCCCGCACGGCCACGGTCGGCGGCCGCAAGGTGCTGCGTGCCCGGCGCGCCCGCGGCCGCAAGAAGCTTTCGGCCTGATCGATCCGGTTCCAGACCGGCCGGCGCCCGTCCGATCGGGTCGGCCGGCGGTCCTGACGCGGCGCGCCGATTTTCTCGCCGCCAATCGCGGCCTTCGTGTTTCCCGCCCCGGCTTCGTTCTGCTCGCCCGCCCCAACGGCGGCGCAGGGCAGCGCTATGGCATCACCGTCACCAAGCGGATCGGCAACGCCGTCGTGCGCAACCGCATGAAGCGGCGCTTCCGCGCGCTGCTGCGCGACATCCTGCCCGAGCACGGCATGTCGGACACCGACCACGTCCTGATCGGCCGCGAAGGCGGCATCGAGCGCGACTTCGCCGCGCTGCGCGACGAGCTTCTCGCCGCGCTGGAGCGGGCCAAGGCCGGCAAGGGCGATGCGCCGCGGCGGAGGCCCAGGCGGTGACGGGGTGTTTCCATCCGATCCCCCTCCCGTTCCAGGGGAGGATCTCGTCGTGATCGCCCGACTCCTCATCCTCATCGCCCGCGCATGGCAGATCGGCCCTTCGCGGGTGCTGCCGCCGACCTGCCGCTATGCGCCTTCCTGCTCGCAGTATGCGATCGAGGCACTGCGCAAGTACGGTGCGATTAAGGGTGGCTGGCTGGCATTGAAGCGTCTATTGCGCTGCCACCCCTGGGGGGGACACGGCTATGACCCTGTGCCCTGAGTAGCTGGATAGAGAATAGGGACCCTTCGTGGACAATCAGCGTAATATCATCATAGCGGTCGTACTGACCGCGCTGATCCTCTTCGGCTGGGATGCCGGGGTCCGCTATTTTTATCCGCACGCGAACAAGCCCACGTCGGTGGCGAGCGCCCCGGCCGACGCCTCCGTCAGCGCCGACGCGCCGCAAAGCGGCAAGCCGACCCGCGAAGGCGGGCTCACCAACGCGGCCGACATGGCGGCGGAGGCGCGGGACCTCAGGACCGCGCTAGCCGCGCCCGGCCGCATTCCGGTTGACGCGCCGGGCCTTGCCGGCTCGATCAACCTCACCGGCGCAATGGTCGACGACCTGACCACCAAGCGCCACACCGCGACGATCGACAAGGATAGCGGCCCGGCGCGCATCTTTTCGCCCGCCGGGACGCCGGCGCAGCACTTCGCGCAGTTCGGCTGGGTGGGCGATGGCATCGCGCTGCCGGGGGCGGCGACCGTCTGGTCGGCTCCGGCCGGAGCCAGGCTGACGCCGGCGAGCCCGGTCACGCTCACCTGGAGCAACCCCGACGGTCAGGTATTCACGATCACGTTCGCGATCGACGGTGACTACATGATCACGGCGACGCAGCGGGTGGTCAACCGGGGCGCCGCGCCGGTCATCGTGCGTCCCTTCGCGCTGATCAACCGCACCGACAAGACCGCCAGCGTCGACAGCTTCAACGTCCATTCCGGCCCGCTCGGCGCGTTCGACCGGTCGGTGCATTTCAACGTCAACTACGACGACGTGCGCGAGGCGGGCTCCATCGCCAATCCGGGCAAGACCGACTGGCTGGGCTTCACCGACGTCTACTGGCTTTCCGCGCTGATCCCCGACCGGGTGCCGGCCACCAGCGACTTCCGCGCCATGGGCGGCGGCTTCTATCGCGCCGACCTGCTCTATCGCCCGATCGCAGTCGCGCCGGGCCAGGAATTGACGCGCACCACGCGGCTGTTCGCCGGCGCCAAGGAAAGCGACGTGCTCGACCGCTATGAGGATGCGGGCATTCCCCACTTCGGGCTGGCGATCGACTGGGGCTGGTTCCGCTGGTTCGAGAAGCCGCTCTTCATGCTGCTGCTGGCACTGTTCAAGACGGTGGGCAACTTCGGCGTCGCCATTATCCTGCTGACGGTCATCGTGCGCGGCGTGATGTTCCCGATCGCTCAGCGCCAGTTTGCCTCCATGGCGGCGATGCGCGCGATCCAGCCGAAGATGAAGGCGATCCAGGAGCGCTACAAGGACGACAAGCAGAAACAGCAGCAGGAGATCATGGCGCTCTACAAGCAGGAGGGCGTCAACCCGCTGGCCGGCTGCCTGCCGATCTTCCTGCAGATCCCGATCTTCTTCGCGCTCTACAAGGTGCTGATCCTGGCGATCGAGATGCGTCACCAGCCGTTCGTGCTGTGGATCAAGGACCTGTCCGCGCCCGACCCGCTGCACATCCTCAACCTGTTCGGCCTGCTGCCCTTCACGCCGCCATCGTTCCTGGCGATCGGTATCCTGGCGCTGCTGCTGGGCATCACCATGTGGCTGCAGTTCCGGCTGAATCCCGCGGCGATGGACCCCATCCAGCAGCAGATGTTCGCGATCATGCCCTGGGTGATGATGTTCGTCATGGCGCCGTTCGCCGCGGGCCTGCTGCTCTACTGGATCACCTCGAACATCCTGACGATCGCGCAGCAGAAATACCTCTACAGCCGGCATCCGCAGTTGAAGGCGCAGGCAGGAAAGGACGCGGCCGATACGCAGCGCGCTGCCGCGCGCGCCAAGAAGTGAGCGGGGGGGAAGATCTCGCCCAGCGCGCCGGCCGCCTGTTCTCGGGCCGTGTCGAGTTCCTCAAGAGCGCGCCGGCGCTCAAGTTTCTGCCCGATCCGGACGTGCCCGAGATCGCCTTCGCCGGCCGTTCCAACGTCGGCAAGTCCTCGCTGCTGAACGCCTTGACCGGGCGCCGCGCGATCGCGCGCACCTCGGTGACGCCCGGCCGCACGCAGGAGCTCAATTTCTTCGAGGTGGGCGATCCCACCGTGCTGCGGCTGGTCGATATGCCCGGCTACGGCTTCGCCAAGGCGCCACCCAAGGTGGTCGAGCAGTGGCGCCGGCTGGTGCGCGACTTCCTGCGCGGCCGGCAGGTGCTCAAGCGCACGCTGGTGCTGATCGATTCGCGTCACGGCGTGAAGCCGGTCGACATCGAGATGATGGCGATGCTGGACCAGGCGGCGGTCGGCTACCGGCTCGTCCTGACGAAGGCCGACAAGATCAAGGCGACCGACCTTGCCGCGGTGCTCGCGGCGACCGAGGCGGAGGCGCGCAAGCACCCCGCCGCCTTCCCCGAAGTGCTGGTGACGTCCTCGGAACTCAAGCTGGGGATCGATGCCCTGCGCGCGGCGGTTCTGGCGGATGCGGAGCTGTAGTGGCCGCCGGTGTTCATTCTCGACTCACCTTGCCTGAATGACTAGCGTTGCCGTCATGAAACTCATCATCGGCAACAAGAACTATTCGAGCTGGAGCCTGCGCGGCTGGCTGGCGGCCAGGCAATCCGGCCTCGCGTTCGAGGAGATCCAGGTCCCGCTCCACGGCGAGGACTGGGAGGCGCAGAAGACCCAGATCGGCGAGATCACGCCCTCGCACGGCAAGGTGCCGGTGCTGTGGGACGGCGACGCGGTGGTGTGGGACAGCCTGGCGATCATCGAATACCTGGCCGACAAGGTGGGCCGCGACCGGTTCTGGCCCAAGGCCGACGACGCCCGCGCGATGGCCCGCTCGATGGTGGCCGAGATGCACTCGTCCTATTTCGGGCTGCGCCGGGAATGCCCGATGAACATCCGCCGCCGCTTCGCGAATTGGCAGATCGGCGAGGAGGCGCGGGGCGACATCGTCCGCATCCTCTCGCTCTGGGCCGAGGCGCGGGCGCGCTTCGGCAAGGGCGGGCCCTACCTGTTCGGCAGCTTCTGCGCGGCCGACATCATCTATGCGCCGGTGGTCAGCCGGTTCATCACTTACGGCGTGTCGCCGCCGGGCTTCGCCGCGGCCTACATGGAAGCGATCTGGCAGCACGAGTGGCTGCAGCAGTGGATCGAGGCGGCCGAAGGCGAGGAATGGGTGATCGAGCAGTACGAGGTGCCGGTCGGGGCATAGCGTGATTTTGCGCCGGATGGATCATCCGGCGATTCGGAAGGCCTCTGGTCGGAAGGCTTCTGGAATTGCGCGCCGGACGAGCCGGGCACGAAGGCCGCCTCCTTCCTTGTCTCGCGCGGCCATAGCCCATATGCGTGGTCACACACATGCACGTCGCCGAAACCGTCCTCGACCTGACCGAAGCCCTGATCGCCTGCCCGAGCGTGACTCCCGCGGCGGGGCTGGTGTTCGATTGCCTGGAAGCGCAACTGGCGCCATTGGGCTTCGCCGTGCACCGCGCGGTGAGCGGGGAGGTGCCGGACGGGCCGGTCGAAAATCTCTTCGCCATCCGCCAGGGGCCGCCGGGAAGCCGCCATTTCGCCTTCGCCGGCCATCTCGACGTCGTCCCGCCGGGCGAGGGCTGGACGTCCGCGCCTTTCGCGCCGGAGCAGCGGGGCGGACTGCTCCACGGGCGCGGCGCGGTCGACATGAAAGGCGCGATCGCCGCGATGGTCGCCGCGGTGCGCGAGGTGCTGGCCGAGGCCGGGACGCTGAGCTTCGTCATCACCGGCGATGAGGAAGGCCCCGCGAAGTACGGCACGCTGGCGCTGATCGACCACATGCGCGCGGTCGGCGCGATCCCCGACCTGTGCCTCGTCGGCGAGCCCACCTCGGTCGCGCGGCTGGGCGATACGATGAAGATCGGTCGGCGCGGCTCGGTCAATATCTGGCTCGGGGTGGCGGGCGCCGAAGGGCACGTCGCCTATCCGCATCTGGCCGACAACCCCGCTCCGCGCCTCGTCGCGCTGCTGGCCGAACTCGACGCGCTGGTGCTCGACGAGGGGACCGACTGGTTCCAGCCCTCGAACCTCGAGATCACCGACATCGCCATCGGCAACCCGGCGACCAACGTCATCCCGGCCCGGGCGAGCGCGCGCATCTCGATCCGGTTCAACGACCGGCACACCGGCGCGGGCCTGGCCGAGCGGGTGGCCGCAATCGCGGCGCGCCACGGCGGCACGGCGCGGGCGGTGGTCTCGGGCGAGGCGTTCCTGACGCTGCCCGGGGAGTTTTCGCAACTGGTTGCCGGTGCCGTTCGGGCCGAGACCGGCCTCACTCCCGAAGCCTCGACCAGCGGCGGCACGTCCGATGCGCGCTTCCTGCGCGCGCTGTGCCCGGTGATCGAATTCGGCCTGTCCAACGCCACTATGCACAAGCGCGACGAGGCGGTGGCGATCGCCGATCTCGAGGTGCTGGCGCGCATCTACCGGCGGATCGCGCAAGCGGCGCTCGGGGCCTGAACCATCGCCGACGGGATCGCCGCATGACCGAAACCACCGCCCAAGCCCCCGTCACCGCCGGGCACGGCCGCCTGCAGTGGCGTATGCTGATCGGCTTCGTGAGCGGGCTGGCGCTGGGCCTCGCGATCTATGCCGGCGCCCCCGACGCGGGCTGGGTCGACGGGCTGATCGCCTATGTGACGCAGCCGATCGGGCAGGTGTTCCTGCGGCTGCTGTTCATGCTGGTGCTGCCGCTGCTGTTTTCCGCGCTGGTCGTCGGCATCGCCGAGATGGGCGAGGTCCGCATGCTGAGGGCGGTGGGCATCCGGACGCTGGTCTATACGGTGGTCGTCTCGGGCATTGCCGTGGCGGTGAGCCTCGTAGTGGTGAACCTGCTGCAGCCGGGCGCGGGGGTCGATCCGGTCGCCGCGCGGCAGATGATGGGCGACGCCAGCCAGAACGCGGCCGGCATCATCCAGAAATCGAGCGAGGCGAAAACTGGTGTCGAGGCTATCGTCGGCATCATCCCGTCGAACCCCGTCACCGCGATGAGCGAGAACGACGTCCTTGCGGTGATGTTCTTCGCGTTGTTCTTCGGCATCGGCCTGCTGCTGGTACAGAGCCCGCGCACCGAGGCGGTCAAGACGGTGTTCGAAGGCGTGTTCGAGGTGTCGATGCGGCTCATCGGCCTCGTCATCCAGCTCGCGCCGATCGCCATCTTCTGCTTCATGTTCAACCTGGCCGCACAGTTCGGCTGGGACCTGATCGCCAAGTTGGCCGCCTATGTCGGCGTGGTGCTGCTGGCGCTCGGCATCCAGATGTTTGGCGTGTTCCCGGCGCTGCTGGCGCTGTTCGCGCGCAAGAGCCCGATCGCCTTCTTCCGCGAGACGCAGGAGGCGAGCGTCATGGCCTTCGCCACCGCCTCGTCCAACGCAACCCTGCCCACCACGCTGCGGGTCGCCGACACGCGGCTGAAGCTGCCGCCGCGCATCGCGCGCTTCGTGCTGACCATCGGGGCGACGGCGAACCAGAACGGTACCGCCATGTTCGAAGGCGTGACCGTGCTGTTCCTGGCGCAGTTCTTCGGCGTGGAACTGACCCTGACGCAGCAGCTCTATGTGATGCTGATCTGCATCCTGGCGGGCGTCGGCACCGCCGGCGTGCCCGCAGGCTCGCTGCCGGTGATCGCGCTCATCCTCACCGCGGTGGGCGTGCCGGCGCAGGGTATCGGCCTGATCCTCGGCGTCGACCGCTTCCTGGACATGTGCCGCACGACGCTGAACGTGGTCGGCGATCTCGTCGCCGCCACGGTGATCTCGGCCCGCAGCGAAGAGGCTACTTCTCCAGCCTGACCGGCACGAACGGGCCGAGGTTGCAGGCCGGCCCGCGATGCAGACCGCCGGCGGTCTCGAGCACATAGACGATGTCGGTGCTGCAGAGCTGGCTCAGCGACGTCTTGTAGGTGATGGCGTTCTGCGCCTTCAGGCCCGGGCAGCGGCTGGAAAGCGTGTTGCGCCAGGCCTTGCCGCCGGCGCCGATGAAGTCGATCGTCCAGTCGTCGCGCACCCGGGTTTCGCGAAACTGCGACAAGGGGATGCAGCTTGCCGGTCCTCCCACCACGCGCGCGGCGGGGGAGACGGCGGGACGCTCGGCGGGGCGTTCCTGGTTGCAGGCGGCAAGGGCCATGGGGGCGACGAACATCAGGGCCAGGCTGGGTTTCAAGGCAACCTCCTCTATTGGCGCGGTCGTCCGCTCTTTTTCTCCCGTGCGGCGGGTTTGGCGCCGCGTTCCATGATCTTGGGTTTGTAGGCGCACAAATCAACCACCGGGCAGCGCCAGCATTCGGGCGTGCGCGCCTTGCAGATGTAGCGGCCGTGCAGGATCAGCCAGTGGTGCGCGCCGATGCGGAACGGGCCGGGCACCTTCTTCTCCAGCCCCTTCTCCACCGCCAGCGGCGTTTTGCCGGGGGCGAGGCCGGTGCGGTTGCAGACGCGGAAGATGTGCGTGTCGACGGCGAAGGTCTCGGCGCCGAAGGCGGAGTTCATCACCACGTTCGCCGTCTTGCGGCCGACACCGGGCAACGTGGTCAGCACGTCGCGGTTGGCCGGCACCTCGCCGCCGAAGTCGCGGACCAGGATTTCGGACAGGGCGATGACGTTCTTCGCCTTGGAGTTGAACAGCCCGATCGTCCGGATGTGCCGTTTCAGGCCTTCCTCGCCCAGCGCGATCATCTGCTCGGGCGTCGTCACCTCGCGGAACAGCGCGCGCGTCGCCTTGTTGACGCCCACGTCGGTCGCCTGCGCGGACAGCACCACCGCGACGAGGAGCTGATAGACGTTGCCGTATTCCAGCTCGGTCTCGGGCGCGGGGTTGGCTTCCGCCAGACGCCGGAAGAACTCGAAAATATCGGCCTTCTTCACAGGTCCAGGACTTGCGCCATCGTGTAGCGGCCCTTGGGCTTGCCCAGCAGCCACTGCGCCGCGCGGACCGCGCCCTTGGCGAAGATGGCGCGGTTCTCGGCAAGGTGGGAGAGCGACAGGCGCTCGTTGTCCGAGAGGAAGTGGACAGTGTGGTCGCCCGCGACCGTGCCGCCGCGCAGCGCCGCGAAGCCGATCGTGCCGATGCCGCGTTGGCCGGTGATGCCGTCGCGGCCGCGTTCGCTGTTGGCGGCGAGGTCGATGCCGCGCCCCTGCGCCGCCGCCTGCCCGAGCAGCAGCGCGGTGCCCGAGGGGGCGTCCACCTTCATGCGGTGGTGCGTCTCGACGATCTCGATGTCCCAGTCCTCGCCCAGCCGGCTCGCCGCCTCGCGCACCAGATGCGCGAGCAGGGTGACGCCGAGCGAGGTGTTGCCGGTCTGGAGCACGGCAACCGTCTCGGCGGCGTGATCGCAGAGCCAGTGGTGGCGCTCCTCAAGCCCGGTGGTGCCGATGACGATAGGCACGCCCGCGGCCATGGCCGCATCGAGATTGGCTTCGAGCGCGGCCGGCGAGGAGAAGTCGACCAGCACGTCGCTTGTCTTCGCCAGTGTGAGCGGGTCGCCGCCGCCCCTTTCCGGAGCGTCGATCCCGCCCGAGAGCGTCTCGCCCGCCGCCGCGATGGCCGCGGCGATCGCCTGCCCCATCCGTCCCTCGCTGCCGATGATTCCGATACGCGCCACGTTCCCTCCAGACCGATCGTCATGCCGAACTTGTTTCAGCAACCATCGTGCCCCAGACACGGAGCCGTCCTTGGGGCACAATGGGCCCTGAAACAAGTTCAGGGTGACGAGAAGGTTCGAACATGCGCGCCATTCGCAACATCGTCATCCTCACCGGCGCAGGCGTTTCCGCTGAAAGCGGCATCGACACGTTCCGCGACAAAGGCGGACTATGGGAGCAATTCAGAGTCGAGGACGTCGCCACGCCCGAGGCTTTCGCGCGCGATCCCGATCTCGTGCTGTCCTTCTACGATATGCGCCGCGCCGCCATTCAGGACAGGCAGTCCAATGCCGCGCACGTCGCGCTGGGCCGGCTCGATGCCGAGTGGCCGGGCGAACTGCTGATCGTCACGCAGAACATCGACGACCTGCACGAGCGCGGCGGCGCGCGGCGTGTGCTGCACATGCACGGGGAGCACCTCAACGCCTGGTGCACAGCCTGCGATGCGCGGTCGCCCTGGCGCGGGCGGCTGATCGACCGGCCGCCGTGCCCTGCCTGCGGCGAACCGGCGCTGCGCCCGGACGTCGTCTGGTTCGGCGAGATGCCCTACCGGATGGACGAGATCCACGCGGCGCTGCGCCGGGCGGACCTGTTCGTCTCGATCGGTACCTCGGGCGCGGTCTATCCGGCGGCGGGCTTCGTGCGCAGCGCGCACGACCTGGGCGCGCGGACCCTGGAACTCAACCTCGAACCCTCGCAGGGCTCGCGCTGGTTCCACGAGAGTCGGCTCGGCCCGGCGAGCGAGACCGTGCCGGCCTGGGTGGAGGAGATGCTGGCGTCATGACGCGCAGCCCTTGCACTCCGGGTCCTTGGCGATCCGCAGCGTCCTGAGGCTCGGCGCCAGCCCGTCGAAGAGCTGAAGCTTGCCCCATTGGGGATCGCCGAGCGCGGCGTGGCCGGACAGCAGCACCCGAATCGCGTGCATCGCGCCGAAGCAGCCCACCGTCCCCGCCATCGCGCCGAGCACGCCGTCGGCGGCGCAGGTGTCGCAGTCCTCGGCGTCGAAGGCGTCGCCGACGAAGCAGCGGTAGCAGGCTTCGCCCGGCAGGTGCCCGGCGAAGTTGGCGATCTGCCCCTGGAAGCGGCCTACCGCCGCGCTGGACAGCGGCACGCCGGCCGCGACGCAGGCGTCCGACACCGTGAGCCGAGTCGCGAAGTTGTCACAGCCGTCGAGTATGAGGTTGGCGCCTTCCGGAAGGCGTGCGGCGTTGTCGGTCTCCACCCTCTCGACCACCGCACGCACCTTGATGGCGGGATCGAACCGCCGCACCCAGTCCGCCGCCGCCTCGGCCTTGGCGCGGCCGATGTCGGCGGGCGAGAAGATGGTCTGGCGCTGCAGGTTGCTCTGCTCGACGACGTCGCTGTCGACCAGGGTCAGCCGGCCCACGCCCGCGGCGGCGAGATACTGGAGCGCCGGGCTGCCGATCCCCCCGCAGCCCATCAGGACGACGTGCGAGTTCGCCAGAGCCACCTGCCCGGCGCCCCCCACTTCGGGCAGGACGATATGGCGGGCAAAGCGGTCGAGACGATCGGACGGGAGCATATGGGGCGGCCTTGCGCGCGCGTCCTTCGACAGGCTCGGGACGAGCGGGAGTGAGAGCGTTTCCACGCCCTTACCCGCTCATTCCGGGCTTGTCGAAGCCTGTCCCGAATCGCGGCTGCCCGCAAGCAGGCAGCCGCCGGCGATCAGCTTTCGAGCTGCCGCAGCAAGCTGCGCACGTCGCCGTCCATGTCGGCGTCGCGGGTGCGCAGGTCCTCGATCAGGCGGACGGCGTGGATCACCGTCGAGTGGTCGCGGCCGCCGAACTTGCGGCCGATCTCGGGATACGAGCGCGGCGTCAGCACCTTGGCGAGGTACATCGCCACCTGCCGCGGCCGGACGACGGCCCGGGCGCGGCGCTTGGACGCCATCTCGGTGCGGTCGACGCGATAGAACTGGCAGACGGTGCGCTGGATCTCGTCGATCGTGATGCGCCTGCGGTTGGCCGAGAGGATGTCGGTGAGCTGTTCCTCGGCGAGCTGGAGCGAAACGGCCTGGCCGGTGAGCTGGGCGTAGGCGATCAGCTTGTTGAGCCCGCCGACAAGCTCGCGCACGTTGCGATTGATCGTGCGCGCGAGGAATTCGATCACGTCGGCCGGCACGTCGCTCGGCGCGAAGCGGGCGAGGCGGTGCTCAAGGATCGAGCGGCGCAGCTCGATGTCCGCCGGCAGGATATCGGCGACGAGGCCCATCGACAGGCGTGACAACAGCCGCTGCTCGACGCCGTCCAGCGCCTGCGGCGCGCGGTCGGCGGCGAAGACCAGCCGCTTGCCCTCGGCCAGCAGCGCGTCGATCGTGTAGAGCAGTTCTTCCTGCGCGCTCGCCTTGCCGATGATGAACTGGATGTCGTCCACCAGCAGCAGGTCGAAACCGCGCAGGCGTGCCTTGAACTCGATCATCTGGTTCTGGCGCAGCGCCTGGACGAACTCGACCATGAAGCGCTCGGCCGAGCAGTAGAAGATGCGCGCGCGCGGGTGCGCGGCGAGATAGGCGTGGCCGATCGCGTGGAGCAGGTGGGTCTTGCCCTGTCCGGTCGCGGCCTTGAGGTAAAGCGGCGAGAACTGTGGCGCTTCCATCGCCGCCATGCGCTGCGCCGCGTTGCAGGCGAGGACGTTGGCGCTGCCGGTGACGAAGTTGGCGAAGGTCAGCGAAGGGTCGAGCCCGACCGAGCCCTGGACGAGCGCGCCGAATTCCTGCCCGCCGAGCCCGGCCGCGCCGGAATCGTGCAGCGCCTGCGCGCCGTCGTTGGCCGGCCGGCGGGCATTGCCGCCGGCGCCGCCGCTGCCCAGGCGCAGTTCGGGCAGCGGGCGCCGGCCCGGGTGCACCGAGATACGGACGTTGCGCACGTCGGGTCGCGCGATCTTCCATGCCAGCGACAGCCGGTCGGCGAAGCGGTCGGCCACCCAGTTGGCGGAAAATTCGGTCGGCAGGAACAGGTCGAGCGTGCCGGTCTCCTTGCAGAAGGAGCCGAGCTGGATCGGCTTGATCCATTGGCTGTGGAGCTGCTGGCCCAGATCCTTGCGCAGGCCCTGGTTGATGTCAGCCCAGTCCGCCGCGAGATCCAGAGCTTCCCGATCCTGTTCCATCTTCGCGTCGCAAACCTTACCCTTGCCAGGCGTCGCAGACACGCGCCCCCCCGTCGAAGAAACCGTCACCCGGCCCTCCCTATCCAAAATGATCGACCCATAAACAACGCACACGGACCCGTCAGAGATCGCACGCGCACGAAACCCTCTCGCTGCGCCGCCTTGACGCGGCGCCCTATCGCTTCTGTCAGTAGTTCCCCCCGGGCGGACACGCCGCGACCGGACGAGGGATTTATGGAGCAGTTGGCGGGAAGAGCAAGGCGGGGGCTGCAAAAAAAATGAAATAATGTCCCTTGACATCGGTAGGCTGCGGCCTTCGCGATCGCTCTTAATAAGACGCTGATTTACCAGATGAATTTTAGGGATCGTTTGCCGAATCGCCGGATTTCAATCACTTCATCGCAGCGGCGATCACGAGCCCCCGCCGGGCAAGAAAAATGGCCGGCGTCGCGACGCCGACCATGTTCCTTTTTCGTCCCGCTCGCGAGTTCATTCGCGAGCGAATCGCAACAGCGTATCAGAGCGCGGAGACGCGCTTCGTCAGACGCGACAGCTTGCGCGATGCGGTGTTCTTGTGAAGCACGCCGCGGGCCACGCCGCGCGCCAGTTCGGGCTGCGCTTCCTTGAGCGCGGCGGCCGCGACGCTCTTGTCGCCGCCGGCGATCGCGGTCTCTACCTTCTTGATGAAGGTGCGGATACGGCTCAGGCGGTCGCCGTTGATCAGGGCGCGCTTCTCGTTGCGGCGGATGCGCTTGCGGGCTTGCGGCGTGTTGGCCATATTTATCCTTCATCCGGCTGCCACGAGCAGCCCTGTCAATGGTTCGATCTCGTGCAAGATTGCGAGGTGCCGGCCGAAACCGCCCCGCAAGAAGGGCGGCCCTTAGCGGCGAGGCGGCGAATCGTCAAGCATTCCGCATGCGCGTCACTGCTGGCACCGCGGGCACCAGAAGGTGCTGCGTCCGCCCTGGGCGAAGCGGGCGACCGCGCCGCCACAGGCGCAAGGCTCGCCCTCGCGGCCGTAGACCCGCCAGGAGGCGGCGAAATAGCCAAGCTCGCCGTTGGGCTGGGCATAATCGCGGATCGTCGAGCCGCCGGCCTCGATCGATTCGGTGAGGACGGCCTTGATCGCGGGCACCAGCCGCCCCAGCGCGGGGCGCGAGACCCGGCCGGCTTCCTTGTCGGGACGGATGCGCGCGCGGTGCAGCGCCTCGCACACGTAGATGTTGCCGAGCCCGGCGACGATGCGCTGGTCGAGCAGCAGCGGCTTCACCGGCGCCACGCGCCCGGCAAAGGCGCGCTGGAGGTGGCCCGGAGTGAGGCCGTCGCCCAGCGGCTCCGGACCCATCGCGGCGAAAGGCGGCCAGGCGTCGAGCGCGGCGGTGTCGAGCAGGTCGACCGAGCCGAACCGCCGCGTGTCGTTGAGTGCGAGGACGTGACCCGAGGCGGTCTCCAGCACCAGATGGTCGTGCCTGTCGGGCGTGTCGGGCTCGATCCGCCAGCGGCCCGACATGCCGAGGTGGAACACCATGGTCTGTTCGCGGTCGGTGTGGATGAGGCCGTACTTGGCGCGCCGGCCCATGGCGGTGACGCGCGCGCCGGTCAGCGTCTGGACCAGGCCCGGCGGGAAGGGGCGGCGCAGGTCCGGCCGGTTGACCGCGACGCGCGCGATCCGCTCGCCTTCGAGAAAACGGGCAAGGCCGCGCACGGTGGTTTCGACTTCGGGCAGTTCGGGCATCGGAATCCTTGGGGTTGATGCGGGCGAGCCCTCCGGTTCGTCCTTGCGGCGCCGGCAGGCGGACATGCGGCTGCTAACAAGCTTTGCCGAGCGCGCAAACTCCCCTAAGGCGCGCCTTATGAGTGAACAGGCATCCTTCGGCTACGAGGACATTCCCGCGGAAGAAAAGGCCGCCCGGGTCCGTGCCATCTTCTCCAGCGTCGCGGGCAAGTACGATGTGATGAACGATGCCATGTCCGCCGGCATGCATCGGCTGTGGAAGGACCGCTTCGTGCGCCGGGTGAAGCCGCGGCCGGGCGAGGCGATCCTCGACATGGCGGGCGGCACCGGCGACATCGCCTTCCGCCTGGCCGATGCGGGAGCGGAAGTCACCGTTTCCGACATCAACCAGGACATGCTCGACGTCGGCGTCGAGCGCGCGCTCAAGCGCGGCATCGACGGTCTGGTCTGGTCGCGCCAGAACGCCGAGGAACTGGCCTTTCCCGACAGGATGTTCGACGTCTACACGATCGCCTTCGGCATCCGCAACGTGACGCATATCGACAAGGCGCTGGCCGAAGCCTTCCGCGTGCTCAGGCACGGCGGGCGGTTCTTCTGCCTGGAATTCTCGACCACCGAATGGCCGGGCTTCAAGGAAGCCTACGATCTCTATTCGCACCGGCTCGTCCCCAGGATCGGCCAGGCGATCGCGGGCGATGCGGAAAGCTATCGCTACCTGATCGAATCGATCCGCCGCTTTCCGCCAATGCGCGAGTTCGAAGGCATGATCCGCGCCGCCGGCTTTACCCAGACGCGGGTAGAGCCGATCCTGGGCGGGCTGGTGGCGATCCATTCGGGGTGGAAGATTTGAACCTGGTTCGCGCAGCAAGCGCAGAGGACGCAACGAGATCGTGCTCGCGGCGAAGCCCCCTGTCTGCCGCATCGCAGATCACGTGGACTCGTTCGAAGAGAAAGCCTGTGGCGCGTGAAATTTCTCCGCGTCCTCCGCGCTTGCTGCGCGAACCTCGAAATACGCCGCGCCTGCGCGTCTTCACCTGCCGCATCGCATGACCACTCCCGCCACCCATATCGCCCGCCTGCTGCGCTGGGGCCGCGTGCTGGCGCGGCACGGGGCGCTGCGGATCGTCGAGGAAGGGCAGAACACGCCCGCGCCGGTGCGCCGCCTCTGCCGGCTGGCGCGCTTCGGCACGGTGCAGCCGCGCGTGCCTGATTACGCCGCGGCCTTCCGGGCGATCGGCCCGGCCGCGATCAAGCTGGGCCAGACGCTGGCGACGCGGCCGGACCTCGTTGGCGAGGAAGCCGCGCGCAACCTGCTCAGCCTGCAGGACAGCCTGCCGCCGGTCTCGTTCGACCTGATTCGCGAGGAGATCGAAAGCAGCTTCGGTGTGCCGGTCGATGCGCTGTTCGCGCAGATCGAGCCCGAGGCGGTCGGCTCCGCCTCGATCGCGCAGGTCCATCGCGCCGTCACCACCGATGGCCGCCAAGTGGCGATCAAGGTGCTGCGCCCCGGCATCCGCGAGAAATTCACCCGCGATATCGACACTTACGAGTGGGCCGCCGCGCATCTCGAGGCGCTGGGCAGCGAGGCGGCGCGGCTGCGCCCGCGCGCGGTGATCGCCAACTTCAAGCGCTGGACCATCCGCGAGTTGGACCTGCGGCGCGAGGCGGCCTCCGCTTCCGAGCTGGCTGAGGCGGTCAAGGGGCAGGATGGCTACCGCGTCCCGGCGATCGACTGGGACCGTACCAACGGCCGGGTGATGACCGTCGAATGGATCGACGGCGTCAAGATCAGCGAGATCGACCAGCTTCGCGCGCAGGGCCATGACCTGTCCGAACTGGCCCGGCGGCTGGTGCTCACTTTCCTGCGCCAGGCGATCAGTGCCGGCTTCTTCCATGCCGACATGCACCAGGGCAACCTGTTCGTGCAGGCCGACGGGACGATCGTGGCGATCGACTTCGGCATCATGGGGCGGATCGACCGGCGCGCGCGGCAGTGGCTGGCCGAGATCCTCTATGGCCTGACCACCGGCGACTATCGCCGCGTCGCCGAGATCCATTTCGAGGCGCAATACGTGCCGAGCTACCACTCGGTCGAGGAGTTCGCCACCGCTCTGCGCGCGGTCGGCGAGCCGATGCGCGGCAAGCCGGTGAGCGAGCTTTCGGTCGGACAGATGCTTGACGGGCTGTTCGCCATCACCCGCGACTTCGACATGCAGACCCAGCCGCACCTGCTGCTGCTGCAGAAGACCATGGTGATGGTCGAGGGGCTGGCGACGGCGCTGCACCCCGAGATCAACATGTGGGATGTCGCCGCGCCTTTCGTGCAGAGCTGGATCCGCGACGAACTGGGCCCCGAGGCCGCGATCGCCGACCGCCTGCGCGAGGACGCGGAAACCCTGCTGCGCCTGCCGGCGCTGATCCGCCGCATCGAGGAACGCTTCCCCGCCAAGGGCGGTGCGCCCGAGCAGGCGCCGCTGCCCGAGGTGGAGGTGATGTGGGCGCGTAAACGCCACCGTAACCATTGGGTGGGTTATATGACGGCCGCGCTCGCTGGGGGGGCGCTGGCATGGGTCGGGATGCATCTGACAGGGCTGGGATAGGCGGCGCCGCGGCGCCGGCGTGGGATCGCTTTGCCCATTGGCCGCAATTCCGTGCCCGGCTGGCGCTGCTGGTATTGGCGTTGATGCTGGTCGCCGCCGCGCTCGTACCGATCGGCGCCGGCAAGAGCACGGTGAAGACGGCATCGTTTGTCGAGACCATCGCTGGCGCCGAGGCGCCGGGCGTGAAGCGCCCGCGCGATGACGACCTTGCGCTTTACGATCGCGCCATCGAACGCATCCGCCAGGGTGAGAACTATTACGACTTCATCGCCGCCGAGCATCGCCAAGCCGATTATCCCGTGCGACCCGGCCTTGCCGTGCGGCTGCCGACGCTTGCCTACATCGACGCCTGGCTGGGCGAGGGTGGGCAGATCGCGGCCTCTCTGGCCCTGCTTGCCACAGTCATGTTCGCCTGGCGGCGGCGGCTGGGGGGGGAGCCGGGTGGTGAGCGCAAGTGGGCGCGCACCCTGGCCTTCCTCTTCGTCGGGACATCGCTGGGGCTCAACCGCTATTACTTCGTGCTGCACGAACTCTGGGCCGGCATGCTGCTCGCGCTGGCATTCGGCCTGCACCGGCCCGGGCGCTGGGGGGCATCGCTCGCGGTTGCCGCGCTCGCCGTCGCCATCCGCGAGCACGCGCTGCCGTTCATCCTGCTGATGGGCGCCATGGCCTTCTGGCAGCGCGACTGGCGGGAGGGCGCGGCCTGGAGCGCGCTGGCCGCCGCTTTCCTCGCCGTGCTCGCCGTGCATCTCCACCTGGTGGCCGCGCAGGCGCTGCCGAGCGACCCGCAAGGCCCGTCGTGGTTGGCTATGCGCGGGCTTTCGGGCTGGCTGTCGAACATCGTCCTGTCCAGCAACCTGCGCTTCCTGCCGCACTGGCTGGCGGGACCCGCGGTCATCCTGATGATCGCGGGCTGGGCGGGCTGGCGGTCGCCGGCAGGGAGCTTCGGCACGCTGCTCTATCTGGGCTATGGCTTCTTCTTCATGGTCGCGGGGCGGCCCGACAACTTCTACTGGGGCGCGATGATCGCGCCGGCCATGTTCATCGGCCTGGCCTTCGCCCCGCGCGCGCTGGGATCGCTGGCGCTCGCGGCGTTTCCCGGGCGCCAGCCGGAACCGGCCTTCGCAAAGTAATTGCGTGGTAACCATAGTGCATGCAAAAGGCACGGGTATGGGAACGCCGCGCATCCTGCTGGTCGTGGGGGGCGGGATCGCCGCCTACAAGTCCTGCGAACTCGTCCGCCTGATCCGCAAGGGCGGCGGCGAGGTGACGTGCGTGCTGACCGACGGCGGCGCGAAGTTCGTCACCGCCATGGCGCTGGCCGCGCTAAGCGAGAATCCGGTGCACACCACGCTGTGGGACCTCAGGAACGAGGTCGAGATGGGGCACATCCAGCTTTCGCGGCAGGCCGATCTCGTCGTGGTCTGCCCGGCGACCGCCAACATGCTCGCCAAGATGGCCGCCGGCATCGCCGACGATCTCGCGACGACGCTGCTGCTCGCCACCGACAAGCCGGTCATGGCGGTGCCGGCGATGAACGTGCGCATGTGGCAGCACGCCGCCACCGTGCGCAACGTTGAGACGCTGCGCGCCGCGGGGGTCGACGTGATGGAGCCCAACGAGGGCGCCATGGCCTGCGGCGAGTACGGCGCCGGCCGCCTGCCCGAGCCCGAGGCGATCTGGGCGCGGATCGCGGCCCATTTCGGCCTCGCCGCGCCGCAGCCGATCCCGGCCGCGCAGATCGAGACGCAGCCCGAGGATGAGGGTCTTGGCGGTCTTTCGGCCGCGATGATCGTGCGCACGAAAAAGAAGGCGCCGCTCACTCTCGGCGAGGCGCCGCTCGAGGATGCCGAATACGTGGCATTCGCGGCCGAGGCGTTCGGCGATCCGGCGTTTCTCGAACCGCTGCCGGCGGAAGAGGCGCCGCCGCTCGATCTCGGCGGGCCGCTGCTTTCGAAGAAGGGCAAGGCCCGCGCCGCGCCGCCGACCGATGCCGAGGCGATCAACCACATCGTCTCGCACCACGGCGATGCGATGGCGCCCCAACCGTTCGTTTCCGATCCATTCCTTACCGATCCACTGGCCGCCGATCCGCTTGAGGGGCAGCCGGAGTTCGATGACGATCCCGCGCATCGCCCGCTCCACGGCCGGCACGTCATCGTCACCGCCGGGCCGACGCACGAGCCGATCGACCCGGTCCGCTACATCGCCAACCGCTCGTCGGGCAAGCAGGGCTACGCCATCGCCGCCGCCGCCGCCGCGCTGGGCGCGCGGGTCACGCTGGTCTCCGGGCCGGTGAACCTGCCGACGCCGCCCGGCGTCGATCGCGTCGATGTCGAGACGGCGGTGGAGATGGGCAACGCGGTGAAGGCGGCGCTGCCCGCCGACGTCGGCGTGATGGTCGCCGCCGTGGCCGACTGGCGAACGCAGAACGTCGCGCAGGAGAAGATCAAGAAACGCGGATCGGCCCCGCCGGCGCTGCTGCTGACCGAGAATCCCGACATCCTTGCCACCATCTCAGCCCATCCCAAGCGGCCGAAACTGCTGATCGGCTTCGCCGCCGAGACCGAGAACGTGCTCAACAACGCCCGCGACAAGCGCAAGCGCAAGGGCGTCGACTGGATCGTCGCCAACGATGTCTCGGGCGACGTGATGGGCGGCGAGACGAATACCGTGCATATCGTCACCGAGAAGGGCATCGAGGACCTTCCGCAGATGTCCAAGGACGAGGTAGGGGGGGCCATCGCCGAAAGGATCGCCCTTGCACTCTCCGAATGACATTCCGGTACCGGTCAAGCGCCTGCCCCATGCCGAGGGGCTGGACCTGCCCGCCTACGCCACCGAGGGCGCGGCCGGCATGGACGTGCTCGCCGCCGAGTACGTGACGCTGGCCCCCGGCACGCGCCATGCGGTTGCGACCGGGCTCGCGCTCGCCATCCCGCCCGGCTACGAAGTCCAGGTGCGGCCCCGCTCGGGGCTGGCGCTCAAGCACGGCATCTCGGTGCCGAACGCGCCCGGCACGATCGATTCCGACTATCGCGGCGAACTCAGGGTCATCCTGATCAACCATGGCGCGGAGCCCTTCGCGGTGCGCCGGGGCGACCGCGTGGCCCAGCTCGTGCTGGCGCCGGTGGTGCGCGCGTGCTGGCTGGAGGTCGAGGACCTGGACGAGACGGCGCGCGGCGAAGGCGGCTTCGGCTCGACCGGCGGCGTGGTCGCGCTGGGGAGCTGAGCCCCGTCCCTCTCCCGCAAGCGGGAGGGGAGCTTCAATGGAAATCCCGCGACCTTGGCAGCAGCCGCACGTTGCGCGGATGCTGGCCTGTCCGTGCCGGGGCTTCGCGCCCGCGCGGGTGCTGCGGGTGGAGGAAGGCGTCGGCGGGGGAAAGCGGCGGATCGGTATCGTCCAGTTCCGACAGCCCGCCGAGCACGTCGGTGCGGTCGACGATGCGATGGGCAAGGACGTGGATCACGCCTTCGCGGCTGCGCTGCAACTCGCCATCCACCTGCATCAGCCGCGCGGCCATGACCTCGCGGCGGAAGCGCTCGAACTGGCGCGCCCACAGGATCACGTTGGCGATGCCGGTCTCGTCCTCCAGCGTCACGAAGATCGCGTTGCCCTTGCCCGGCCGCTGGCGGACCAGCACCACGCCCGCGACCGTCACCCGCGCGCCGGCCCTGGCTTCGCGCAAGCCGGCGCAGGACGAGATCTTCTCGCGTGCGAAGACCGGTCGCAGGATCGCCATCGGGTGCTCCTTCAGCGAGAGGCGCGTGATCTGGTAATCGGCCGCTACGTGCTCGCCCAGCGTCATCGCGGGCAGCGCCAGCGCGGGTTCCTCGCCCAGTTCGCGCGCTTGCGCATAGGCGAACAGCGGCAGCGCGTCGGGCGGCGTGCGCCGCGCCTCCCACAAGGCCGCACGGCGGTCGAGCGCGATCGAGCAGAACGCATCGGCGTCCGCCAGCAGCCTCAGCCCGCGCTGCGGCAGGTTCGCTCGTCGCGCCAGCTCCTCGACACCGGCGAAAGGCGCGGCGGCGGCGATCGCCCCGGCCCATTCCTCGCGGAACCCGCCGACCTGCCGCAGGCCCAGCCGCAGCGCCAGCGCGCCGTCCGCGCGCCGTTCGAGCGTGCAGTCCCAGCGCGAATGGTTCACGTCGACGGGCCGCACCTCGACCCCATGCTCGCGCGCGTCGCGCACGAGCTGCGCGGGCGCGTAGAAGCCCATCGGCTGCGAGTTGAGCAGCGCGCAGGTGAACACCGCCGGATGGTGGCACTTGAGCCAGGCTGAAACGTAGACCAGCCGGGCGAAGGATAGCGCGTGGCTTTCGGGAAAGCCGTAGGAGCCGAAGCCCTTGATCTGATCGTAGCAGCGCTGGGCGAACTCGGCTTCATAGCCGCGCGCGACCATGCCATCGACCATCATCCTCTCGAACTTGTGGATCGTCCCGACGTTGCGGAAGGTCGCCATCGCCCGGCGCAACTGATTGGCCTCGGACGGAGTGAAGCCCGCCGCGACGATGGCGAGCTTCATCGCCTGCTCCTGGAAGATCGGCACGCCGTAGGTGTAGCGCAGCAGTTTCCGAAGTTCGTCGTGATCATGCGGCGGAGCGGGTGACGGATATTCCACCTTCTCCTCGCCGCAGCGGCGGCGCAGGTAGGGATGGACCATGTCGCCTTCGATCGGACCGGGGCGAACGATCGCCACCTGCACGGTGAGGTCGTAGAGGTTCGCCGGCTTCAGCCGCGGCAGCATGTTCATCTGCGCGCGGCTTTCCACCTGGAATACGCCGAGGCTGTCGCCCTTGCCGAGCATGTCGTAAACGGCCTCGTCCTCGGAATCGATGTCGATCTCCAGCGTTTGCTCGCCAAGGCCGTGCTGCTTCATCAGCGCGAAGCTCTTGGCGAGGCAGGTCAGCATGCCGAGCGCCAGCACGTCGACCTTCATCAGGCCCAGCGCGTCGATGTCGTCCTTGTCCCATTCGATGAAGGTGCGGTCGTCCATTGCCGCATGGTGGACCGGCACCGTCTCGTCGAGCCGATCCTCGGTCAGCACGAAGCCGCCGACATGCTGCGAGAGGTGGCGCGGGAACCTGAGGATCTGCTGGACGAAGTGGCCCAGCCGGCCGATCTCGGCATTGTCCGGGTCGAATCCGGCCTCGACCATGCGCTTGCGTTCGTATCGGGAGGCGTGGCTGCCCCAGACGGTGCCGGCGAGGCGCGCGGTGACGTCCTCGGAAATCCCCAGCGCCTTGCCGATCTCGCGCACCGCGCTGCGCGCGCGGTAGTGGATCACCGTGGCGGCGATGCCGGCGCGATGGCGGCCGTAGCGCTCGAAGACGTACTGCATAACCTCCTCGCGCCGCTCGTGCTCGAAATCGACGTCGATGTCGGGCGGCTCGGCGCGTTCGTCCGAGACGAAGCGGGAGAAGAGCAGGTCGTACTTGTCGGGATCGACCGAGGTGACGCCCAGCAGGAAGCAGACGATCGAATTGGCCGCGCTGCCGCGCCCCTGGCACAGGATCGGCGGTGTCCGGCTGCGGGCGAAGCGCACCAGATCGTAGACCGTGAGGAAGTAGCAGGCGTAGTTCTGCTTGCGGATCAGGTCGAATTCCTCCCGCAGCAGCCCGCGCACCTTGGGGGGCAGGGGATGGCCATAGCGCCGGAACGCCGCTCGCATGACCAGATGGATCAGATAGGCCAGCGGCTTCCAGCCGGGAGGCACCGGCTCGTGCGGGTATTCGTAGCGCAGGTCGTCGAGCGTGAAGGCGATCCCCGAGAGGAAGCGCTGCGTTTCGGCCAGCGCTGCGGGGCAGGCGGCGAAGAGGCGGGCCATCTCGGCCGGGTCTTTCAGGTGCCGCTCGCCGTTGGCTTCGAGCCGCCGGCCGGCTTCGGCGATGGTCGTGCCCTCGCGGATGCAGGTAAGCAGATCGTGGAGCTGACGGCTGCTGGGCGCGGCATAGAGCGCGTCGTTGGTGGCGATGAGCGGCACCCGCGCCGCCTTGGCAATGGCTTGCAGCCGGTCGAGGCGGCGGGCGTCGCGGCCGCCGCGCGCCATCGTCGCGCCCAGCCAGACGCGCTCCGGCGCGACCCGCGCCAGCCGCTCCAGCAGGGGCGGCAGGCCCGGCGGCTGCACCAGCGTCAGGGGCGAAACCGGCTCGTCGTCGAAGTAGGGCGCCGGCCTGGGATGCGGCCGCTGCGGCGTGGAGGTCGATTCGGGCAGGACGATCAGCAGCAGGTCCTGGTGGAAGGTCAGGAGGTCCTCCAGCCCCAGGATGCAGTCGCCCTTCAGCGCGCGCAGGTTGCCGCGCGAGAGCAGTCGGGTGAGCCGGCCCCAGCCATGGCGCGTCGCCGGATAGGCGAGGATGTCGGGCGTGCCGTCGACGAAGACCAGCCGCGCGCCGACGGCGAGGCGGAAGTCGGGCGGCGCCAGGCCTTTCGCGGCGGCTTCCTCGCGGGCCTCCTGCAGTGCGACATGCGCGCGCACCACGCCGGCGACGGTGTTGCGGTCGGCGATGCCGATGCCGGTCATGCCGAGTTCGAGCGCCCGGCCGACCATGTCCGATGGGAGCGAGGCGCCGTGGAGGAACGAATAGCTGGTCGCTGCCCCCAACTCGGCGAAAGCGGGAGTGGGAAACTCCGCGCTCATGCGAACAGGCCGTGCACGTACCAATCCGGATGCTTCGCCTCCCGGCCGTAGAGGCCGTGGCGGAACAGCCAGAAGCGGCGGCCGGCCTCGTCCTCGACGCGGTAGTAGTCGCGGGTGAGGCCGGGGTTGTCCGCGTGCCCGTCGCGCCGCCGCCACCATTCGGCGGCGATCCGCTCGGGCCCCTCGTGGCGCAGGATGCGGTGGGGCTTGCCCTTCCAGGTGAAGCGGCGCGGTGGCCCGTCGGGAACGGAATCGATCACGTGCACCGGCTGCGGGGGATCGAACAGGAGCAGCGGCCGCAGCGCAGGTTCGTTTTTAGATACCTCAAGCCAAGTTAAGGTTTCATTTTTGTCGCGCCGGGAGCGCAGTTTTCCGGCGCGTTCGGGGATATGGCTGTCGCCTGCGGCAAAGCGCCGCACGCCCGAAGCCCCATGTCGCACGGCCAGTCGATCGAGCAGCGGGCCGAGGTCGTCGGGGCGGCGCGGCTCCGCCTCCAGACCCTCCTGCCGCTCGGGCAGCGTTTCGCAGTGCGGGACAGTCAGGTCGACGCTGTCGTAGCCGAAGCCCGGATCGAGCGGGTCGACAAGGCTGTCGATGCGTTCGCGCAACAGGCGCAAGACGAGCGCGGGGTCGCGTGTCGGCGCTCCGGTCTCGATCTCGAGCGTGGCGACATGTCCGTCGCTGCGGTGCAGCCGCGCGCGGAAGCGCCGTCCGCCTTCGCCGCGCTCGGCGAGCGGCGCTGCGATGCGTTCGAGCAGGCTCTCGATGACGTCGAGCACGTCGTCGGTGCGGCCGATCGGCTCGGCGAAGCGCTGTTCGGTGAATATCCGCTCGCGCCGGCGTTCGGGGACGATATGCGCGTCCTCCTCCCCCAGCAGCCGCGCGAGGGCGGTGGTCAGCGCGCTGCCGAACCGCGCGGCGAGCGCGGCGCGTGGGACGCGGGCCAGATCGCCGATGCGGCGGAAGCCGGCGCGCGTGAGCGCGTGCGTGGTGTCCGCGTCGGCGTCGAGCGCGGCGAGGGGCAGGGCAGCGAGGTCCTTGCCGCCGAAGCGGGCGAGCGCGCGGGCGCCTTGCGGTGTCGCCGCCAGGCCGGCGCGGGCGCACAGGCGCTCGGCCGCGATCCGGGCCACCAGCCCGTCGCGCAGGGCGTCCTCGCCGCCGTGGAGATGCGCGCAGCCGGTCACGTCGAGCAGCAGGCCCGTGGGCGGATCGCACTGCACGCTGGGCGTGTAGTCGCCGCACAGCCGCGCCAGCCGCGCCAGCAGCGCGGCGTCGGCCAGCGGATCGTGCGGGAAGGCGGCAAGCTCGGGCACGCAGCCGCGCGCGTCCGCCAGCGCCTGGCCCACTTCCAGCCCCAGCCGCGCGGCTGCGGGGCTCAGCGCCGCGATGCGCAGCGCGCCGCGTTGTTTCTCGATCAGCGCGAAAGGTGGGTCAGCCGGCGCGCTGCCGCTGCGGATCAGGCGCTCCGCCGGCAGCCAGGGCAGGCAGAGCACCAGGTAGCGGCGGGCGCGCGCGAAAAGAGACGGTGTCACGGTTCCACTCCAGGGTGAGCGCCAGCCCCTCGCGCCCGCCGCGGCGACGCAGCAGGGTGAGGACGAAGGCGGGATGGCCGGGGGCATCGGCCGCCAGCGGACGCGACGGCGCGGTGGCGACCTGCCAGCGGGTGTGGGCGGCGCTGGGCAGCGGCGGCGCGGCCGAGCGGGCGAGCAGCACCATGGTCGCGCTCTGCGTGCCCGCCAGCGCCAGCCGGCGCGTCGCGGTGAGGTCGAGCAGCGGCTGGCGGCCGTGCAGTTCCAGCAGCACCGCCGCGGCGCCGCCGTCGCGCACGCTGTCGAGCCCGGCGCGCAGCAGCGCTCTGGCGTCGGCCAGCGCCAGCAGCGTCACCGCGCCCGGATCGATTCCCAGCTCGACGAGCCCTGGGCCGTAGGGCAGTCCCGGCGCGCCGTCCTGCCGCGCCCAGATCAGCGGCCGCCCGTCCAGATTTCGCCGCAGCCATGCCACCAGCAGCGCGAAGCCCAGTGTCCCGGCGAGGTCGGGCGGTTCGGCGGCATGGAACTCGTGCAGCCCGTCCGCCCGCAGCCCGCCGCCCAGTGCCGCATCCAGCCGCGCCTCGCCCAGCGGCACGCAGGGCGCTGCGGGCAGGGGGGCGGAGGAAAGCGAATCGGGCTGCATATGTTCATGATATGTTCTTTTTCAGGGGGAGTCAGCAGGCGATCCTCCCCGGGGCGGGTCAGAGCGCCTGTTCCCACTCGCTTTCCTTGAAGCCCACCAGCAGCCCGCCGGGATATTCGACGATCGGCCGCTTGATCGCGCTGGGATTGGCCGCCATCACTTGCACGGCCTTGCCCGCATCGAGCCCTTCCTTGTCGGCCTCGGGCAGCTTCCGGAAAGTCGTGCCGGCGCGGTTCAGCACTTTCTCCCAGCCGGCTTGCGCCACCCAATGGCCGAGCCTGGCCGGGTCGGCACCCTGCTTCTTGTAGTCGTGGAAGGCATAGGCCAGTCCCTTGCCGTCCAGCCACTTGCGCGCCTTCTTGACCGTGTCGCAGTTGGGGATGCCGTAGAGGGTGATGCTCAAATCCTCGTTCCTTTCGAAACGGCGAACATAGCCGCTCGGCCCGAGCGGGGGGAGTGGACTTTTCGCGCCATCCACGACAAAGCCCAGCCATGAGCGTCAACAGCTTCGGCCGCCTGTTCCGTTTCACGACCTGGGGTGAAAGCCATGGGCCGGCGCTGGGCGCCGTGGTCGACGGCTGCCCGCCGGGGCTGGCGCTTTCCGAGGCGGACCTCCAGCCCTTCCTCGACGCGCGGCGGCCGGGCCAGTCGAAGTTCACCACGCAGCGGCAGGAGCCGGATGCGGTGAAAATCCTCTCGGGCGTCTTCGAAGGTCAGGACGGCGTACAGCGTACCACCGGCACCCCGATCGGCCTGATGATCGAGAACGTCGACCAGCGCTCGAAGGACTATTCCGAGGTCGCCAAGGCCTATCGCCCCGGCCATGCCGACTACGCCTACGACGCCAAGTACGGCTTTCGCGACTATCGCGGCGGCGGCCGCAGCTCGGCACGGGAGACGGCGGCGCGGGTAGCGGCGGGCGGCGTCGCGCGGCTGGTGGTCCCCGAGGTGAAAATCTACGGCTACGTCGTCGAGATCGGCGGCGACGCCATCGACCGGGACGAGTTCTCGTTCGATGAGATCGGTAATAACCCCTTCTTCTGCCCTGATGCGGCGGCGGCGCGGCGCTGGGAAAAGCTGGTCGACGACGCGCGCCTGGCCGGCTCCTCGCTGGGCGCGGTAGTCGAATGCGTGGCCACCGGTGTGCCGGCGGGCTGGGGCGCGCCGCTCTACGGCAAGCTCGACGCGGACCTTGCGGCGGGGATGATGAGTATCAACGCGGTGAAAGGCGTCGAGATCGGCGACGGCTTCGCCGCGGCGCGGCTGACCGGCGAGCAGAACGCCGATCCGATGCGCCCCGGTCCCGGCGGGCCGGAGTTCCTGGCGAATCACGCGGGCGGCATCGCCGGCGGTATCTCGACCGGGCAGCCGGTGGTGGTGCGCGTGGCGTTCAAGCCGACCAGCTCGATCCTGACGCCGGTGGAGACGATCACGCGCGAAGGCGGCAGCAGTGAGATTCGCACCAAGGGGCGGCACGATCCCTGCGTCGGCATCCGCGGCGCGCCGGTGGTCGAGGCGATGATGGCATTGGTGCTGGCCGACCACAAGCTGCTGCACCGGGGCCAGTGCGGATGAGGTAAGCGCGTATCCTTAGACAGGCTCAGGATGAGCGGATGTCGCGCATGGCCGAATCTACACGACCCGCTCGTGCTGAGCTTGTCGAAGCGTGCGCGACTACCTCGCCTTTCTGAGCACGATATAGACCGCGCCCGCTCCGCCGTGGCGCGGGTGCGCGGGGCGTACGGCGGCGATGCGGCTCGCGTGCGGCCCGGCGGCGAGCCAGTCCATGAACTTGCGCCGGATGACGCCGCGGCCGGCGCGCTCGTCGCTCGGCCGCAGGCGTCCGGTGATCAGCAGTACCAGCCGCGCGCCTTGCGCCTGCGCCAGCGTCAGGCCGTGCTCGAGCCGCGCATGGGCCGCATCCAGTGTGGCGCCGTGCAGGTCGAGCGTGAAATCGGGCGCTACCAGCCCGCGCGCCAGCCTGCGGTCCCAGCCGGCGTCGAGCCCGTGGCGATCGAGCGAGCGGACGAGCGGACGGGCTTTGCGTTCCTCTCCCGCAGGGGGAGGGGGACCAGCCGCAGGCTGGCGTAAGGGGCTTTCGGCCGGGCGCGGTGCCTGGGGCGAATCCCCTCCACCACGCCGCTCCGCGTCGCGATCTCCCTTCCCGCGCCGGGGAGGAGCCTTGGCCAGCGGCGTGACGGTCCGCGTCACTTTCGTCCAGAGCGCGGTTTCCTCGCCGGTCAGCCTGCGGCCGGGCCGCTTCATCGTGCGTGGAGGCGGTCGAGCGTGCCCTTCGGCAGCAGCAGCAGCGCTTGGCCGCGCGCGGTCATGCCACCGGCGATGGTGCGCGCCTCGGCGCCGGCGCCCCAGAAAGTATCGAAGCGGTTCGTCCCCTTGATCGCGCCGCCGGTGTCCTGCGCGATCCACAGGCCGTTCGCCACGCGGCTGTCGAGCGAGAGGAACACCGGCGCGCCGAGCGGGACGAAGGCGGGATCGGCCGCGACGGTCGATCGCGCACGCACCGGCACGCCGAGGGCGCCGACCGGCCCTTCGCCGACGGTCTCGCGAAAGAACACATAGGATTCGTTGGCGCGCAGCATGTCGTGCCCTTCCCGCGGCCGGTCGCGCAGGAACTGCTGGATGCCCTGGAGCGAGCCCGAATACTGTCCCGGCGCGTTGCCGATCAGCCCGCGCTGGCGCATGATCGAGCCGATCAGCGTCGATTGCCGCCCGTTCTGCGCCGCGTAGCCCAGGCGCACGACGCTGCCGTCGGGCGTGCGCAGCCGGCCAGAGCCCTGCACCTGGAGGAAATAGACTTCCGCCGGGTCGGCCGCCCAGGCGATTGGCTGCCCCTTGCCCACCAGCGCGCCGTCCTCGATCTCCGCGCGCGAGTGGTAGGGGACGAAGCGGCCGTTCGCGTCATAGCGGCCCAGCGGCAGGCGGCCGTCGGGCAGCGGCGGCGCGTCGCCGGGGCGGGCGCGGACGAGATCGGGCGGGGGCGCATAGATCGGCACGTCGAAGCCGGGCTGGCGCGTGCGCGCTCCGGCGATCTCGGGCTCGTAATAGCCGGTGGCGAAGGCGGCACCGTCGCCGATCCGCGCGGTCTCGAAATAGCGGACGAAGAACGCGCGCGCGTCCGCTGCGCGCCAGGTCGGGGCGGCATCGCACGCCGGCTTCCAGTCGGCGCCGCGCGTCAGGCCGCTGTTGTCGGTGCGCGTCGTCAGGCGCGCGCAACTGGTGCGGAAGGCGGAAAGCGCCCCGGCCGCGTCGTCGGGTGTGATCGTCAGGCTGGCGATCGGCGTGCCGCGGGTGACACCCGCCGAGACGGCGTTGTTGGGCAGGACGATCGGCGGCTGCGTGATGGGGCGCGAAGGCGGCAGCGGCCCCCGGGCGGGCGGGATCAACTGCCCGCAGGCGGACAGCAATATCAGCAGCGCGAGCGCCGCAAGGCTGCGTGCCTGCCCCAGCACGAAGGGATCAGCCTTCGTCGGTTTCGTCGAGCAGCCAGTCCGGATCGGCCGATCCGACGTTGCGGCTGAAGCTCCAGATGTCGATCGCCTCGATCGCGTCGTCGAGCGAGCCGGCGATGACGTTGCCGTCCGCGTCGCGCGTCACGGCGGCGATGTCGGCGCGGAAGCGCACCGTGATGCGCGCCATCGGCGCATCGAAGCTGGCGCCGGTGATGGTCGCCTCCTCGATCCGGATCAGGCGGTTTTCGAGCGATTCGCCGGCGGCCACGCGGGCGTCGATCGCGCCGGCGAAACCTTCGTAGACGTCGCGGTCGCAGAGCTGGCGCAGCTCTTCCTTGTCGCCGCGCCAGAACGCCTCGAGGATCATGCGATAGGCCGAGTGGGCCCCTTCGATGAAGGCGTGCGCGTCGAAATGGCGGTCGGCCGCGGCGATGGCGCGCAGCCCGCGCTCGACCGAGGCGGTCACGGGCGGCAGGTCGCGCGGGCGCAGGGCGGCGTTCTGGGCCTGCTGCTGGCGCTCGACCGGCTGGCGCGGCGCCGGCGCGGCGCTGGCGCCTGGTTTGTTGTCGATCCGGCCGGGAATCGGTTCTTCCTCGTGCTCGGCGCGGCGGCCGAGAACTGCATAGAGCCGCAAGCCCAGAAAGGCTGCGATCATGGCCAGGATGACGATTTCGACGGTCACGCTAACGCTTTCCAATTCAAGTGCCCACGGGACGGGCTGAACATGATAACCCCAGATAGGTAGGGATGACAAATGAACAACGCACGAACCGCCCGTCCGGGCATTTTTTCGTCGCACGGGGCCGGCATTCCCGCCGCGTCGCCGCGCCGGCAGTGCTCCATCCGGCGAAATCGGGGCAGGAATCCCGATCCTGCTCCGAAGGCGCGCGCCAGCCCGGATTTTCCGTACGATGTTTTCGGCGGAGCGGTTCGACGCCGCCTCCCATTGCTGATGCCTTCGTGCGGTGCTAGGCGCGCGGGCCAAGGGGAGTGACCCTCGTATATTCCGCAAGCGTGAAGAAAGACCGAACCATGGCCGACGAAGGCAACGTCATCTCCAATCTCGATCTCGGCGGCAACGGCGCGGACACCTCGCCCAGTGCGGGCCTGATCTCGCAGTACGTCAAGGACCTGTCGGTCGAGAACCCGAACGCGCCCGACAGCTTCCAGTGGCAGGACGCGCCCCAGCTCGACATCCAGTTCAACATCGGCGCCCGGGCGATCAACGAAGAGGTCCAGGAAGTCGAGATGAAGATCGTGGTGACGGCCAAGGCAGAGGCCGGCACCGCCTATATCGTCGACCTGTCCTATTGCGCGCTGATCGGCATGCGCAACATCGACCAGGCCCAGGCGCACGCCTTCACTTATGCCGAAGCGCCGCGCCTCATCTTCCCCTTCGCGCGCCGCGTGCTGTCCGATGCCGTGCGCGACGCCGGCTTCGCGCCGCTGATGCTTGAGCCGATCGACTTCAACGGCCTCTATGTGCAGCAGCTCGCCGCGCAGCAGCAGGACGAAGACGCGCCGGTCGGCAACGCTTGAGGTTGTCGAAGCACACGCGCGACGTTCGCCCTGGGGCGATGGCGCCGTGAGCCTGCTCAGGAACGTCGGCACGATCGGCGGGCTGACCGCGTTCAGCCGCGTCTTCGGCTTCGTGCGCGATATGCTGCTTGCGCGCGTGCTCGGCGCGGGGCTGGCGGCCGACGCCTTCCAGCTCGCCTTCACGCTGCCCAACACCTTCCGCCGGCTCTTCGCCGAGGGCGCCTTTTCGGTCGCCTTCGTGCCGATGTATTCGCGCGCGCTGCATGGGGAGGGCGGAGAGGAAGCGGCCGAGGCGTTCGCCGGTGATGTGCTGGCGGTGTTCATCTGGGTGCTGCTCGCCTTCAGCGCCGTCGCGATGATCGCCATGCCGGCGATCGTCTGGGTGTTGGCCAGCGAATACCAGAGCGTGCCCGGCAAGTTCGAGCTGTCGGTCACGCTCAGCCGGATCACCTTTCCCTATCTCGGCCTTATCAGCCTGGTGGCGATGCTGTCGGGCCTGCTCAACGCGCGCTCGCGCTTCGGGCCGGGCGCGATGGCCCCGGTGTTCCTCAACCTGGTGCTGATCACGGGGATTCTCGTGGGCGCCCGGCTGCGCGGCGATCATGGCGACGATACCGTCGTCGCCTATGCGCTGGCGATCTCGGTCTCGGTCGCCGGGCTGGTGCAACTGCTCTATCTCGTCTGGTCGACACGGCGGGCCGGCGTGCGGCTCCGCGTCAGGCTGCCGCGGCTGACGCCCGAGGTGCGCCGGCTCGGCATGCTGATTCTGCCGGCCACGTTCGGCGCCGGCATCTATCAGGTCAGCCAGTTCGTCGACACGTTCTTCGCCACCTCGCTGCCGCAGGGCTCGCTGACGCTGCTCAAGCTGGCCGACCGGCTGAACCAGATGCCACTCGGCATCGTCGGCATCGCGCTGGGCACGGCGATCCTGCCGATGCTCGCGCGCCATATCCATTCGGGCGAGACGGCCGAGGCGCAAAGGCTCCAGACCCAGGCCTTCGAGATGGCGACGCTGCTGACGCTGCCCGCCGCCGCCGCGCTGGCGGTTTGCGCGCCGGCTTTCGTCACCGCCTTCTTCGTCGGCGGCAAGTTCACGGCGGGCGACGGCGCGATCATGGCGCAGATCGTCGTCGCGCTGGTGGCCGGGCTGCCCGCCTACGTGATCGTCAAGATCCTCAACCCCGCTTTCTTCGCGCGCGAGGACACGCGCACGCCGGTCTGGACCGCGCTGGCCGCGCTGGTGTTCAACATCGCGGTCAACCTGGTGGTGGTGCGCCGCTTCGGCATCGTCGGTCTCGCCGCGGCGACGGCGGCCTCGGCCAGCCTCAACTGCCTGCTGCTTTATGCGATCCTGCATGTGCGCGGCTGGTTCCGTTTCACGCTGCCGCTCGGGGGAAAGGTCGCGCGCCAGCTCGTCGCCACCGGGGCGATGGCGGGGGCATTGTGGTACACTTTGCCGGTGCTGTCCGGACGCTATGGCGGCGGGGTTTTCGACCGGGTCTGGTCGCTCGCGGTGCTGGTCGGGCTAGGCATGGCGGTGTTCTTCGCTGTCGCTTTCGCCATCGGGGCTGTCGACAAGCAGGTGCTCGGCCAGCTAAGGCGCCGCCGTCCCCCGCCGAAAGCGGCGGAGGGCGACGACATACTGGAGGTTCGGTAATTCCCATGCGCATCGTTTCCGGCATTCAGCCGACAGGCAATCTCCACCTCGGAAATTACCTGGGCGCGATCCGGAACTGGGTGCGCATGCAGGACGACATCGAATCGCACGGTGGCGAGTGCCTGTTTTTCCTCGCGGATCTTCACGCCATCTCGATGCCGCACGTGCCAGCCGAGCTTGCCGCCAACACGCGTGAGATGGTAGCGGCGCTGGTCGCCTGCGGCATCGATCCCGACCGCTCGACGCTGTTCAACCAGGCGCAGGTCCCCGCCCATGCCGAGCTGCAGTGGCTGCTTAACGGCACCGCGCGGATGGGCTGGCTGAACCGCATGACGCAGTTCAAGGACAAGTCCGGCAAGAACCGCGAAGGCGCCTCGATCGCGCTGTTCACCTATCCGGTGCTGCAGGCGGCCGACGTGTTGCTCTACCAGGCGACGCACGTGCCGGTGGGGGAGGACCAGAAGCAGCACCTGGAGTTGGCACGCGACGTCGCGCAGAAGTTCAACAACGATTTCGCCAGCGAAGCGAAGCCGGTCTTCACCCTGCCCGATCCGATCATCCCGCCCGATGCGGCGCGGATCATGTCGCTGCGCGACGGCAGCGCCAAGATGAGCAAGTCCGACCCGTCGGACATGAGCCGCATCAACCTGACCGACGATGCCGACACGATCATGCAGAAGGTGCGCAAGGCCCGGACCGATCCCGAGCCGCTGCCCGGCGAGGCGGCTGGGCTGGGCGGGCGGGCCGAGGCGGCGAACCTTGTCGGCATCTATGCGACAATGGCGGGCACGGGCGTGGCCGAGGTGCTGGCCCAATTCGCCGGCCAGGGCTTTGGTGCGTTCAAGCCGGCGCTGGGCGAGCTGCTGGTCGAGAAGCTGGCGCCGATCAACGCGCGCTTCGTCGAGCTGAGGCAGGACCGCGCGGCGCTCGACGCGATCCTGCGCAAGGGCGCCGAAAAGGCACGCGCGCTGGCGGCGCCGACGCTGGAAGCGGCCTATGACGCGCTGGGCCTCGTCAGGGGGTAGCGCTCGGCCCGTCTTGCGCCGGGCACGTTTTGCCTCCAGATGTTCAACCGATGTTCAGTCGTTGCCGTTTACGCCTTGAAGGCAAAACTTTTCGGGTCGCGCCAACAAGATAGGCCATGACCCGGTGGAGGATCGCGATGATTGCCTACTCGCAGTCCCGGCTCGGCCGGATGAAGCTCGCAGCCGCCGCGCTGCTGATGTTCGCCGTTGCCGCCTGTGCGTCGCCGTTCAACGCGAACGTGTCGCGCTTCCAGTCGCAGCTTCCGGCGCCCGAGGGCCAGTCTTTCGCCATCGTCGCCGACGATCCGGGCAAGGCCGGCGGTCTCGAATTCGCGCAATACGCGCGGCTCGTCGAGGACAAGCTGACGCAGCAGGGCTATGCGCTGGTGGCGGAGCCGGCGAACGCTACTCTGGTGGTGCGCTTCGATTACGGCGTGGACAAGGGGCGCGAGCGCATCCGCTCCACCGGCTTCTCCCGCGATCCGTTCTGGGGGTCCTGGTACGGTTATCGTCCGTACCACTACTGGGGCTATCGGCCCGGCCCGTGGAGTTGGGGCTGGAATGACCCCTGGTTCGACAGCGGCGTCGAAAGCTACACCGTCTATACCAGCGGTATCGCGCTGAAGATCGATCGTCGGGTGGACGGGCAGCGCCTGTTCGAAGGCAAGGCCGAGGCGGTCTCGACCTCCAACCGGCTGCAGTACCTCGTGCCCAACCTGGTAGAGGCGATGTTCACCGGATTCCCGGGCAATTCGGGCGAAACCGTGCGCATCAGCGTCGCGCCCGAGAAGAAGCGCGACTGAGCGTTTTCCGGTAGAAGAAGCCGAGAGGGCGGAGCCGGCCTGGCCCCGCCCTTTTTCGTATCGGCTCAGGCCGGAACCGCCGCGCTTTCCTTGAGCCTCGGCATGACCTTGTCGGCAAAGCGCTTCATCTGGGCGTAGACGCGCTCGTAGGGCATGCCGCCGTAGCTGAAGTTGGCGATGATGTCGTATTCGCCCACGGTCGACTTGCGCATCGCGTCCTTCTCGATGAGTTGTTCGACCGTGCCGATGAGATTGCCGCCGATATAGTCCTTGTAGGCCTTCTCCGGCCCGCCGGCGGCGTTCATCGCGTCGCCCAGCGCCACGTAGGTGGCGTAGGAGGGCATCGACTTGAAGTGCTCGCCGCCCCATTCGTAGTGGTTCGCCACCTGGTAGAACTGCTTGGCGAAATACTCGTCGGTGTATTCGGCGACTTCCGATTCGTTGTCGACGCAGACGACGAAGTCCGAGATGACGAAGGGCGGCGCCTTCTTGCCGTGCTTGGCCTCGAACGTGGCGCGATAGGCGTTGATCTCCTTCATCGAGTGCGACCAGTCGCCCTGGCTGAAGCGCAGTGCCTTGAGGCCGTAGTCGGCCGCCACCTCGGCCGACGAGGGCGACATCGAGACCATGACCATGCGCTCGCGGCTCCAGCCCTCGGGCCGGGGGCGGACTTCCACCTCGGGCTGCTTGTAGTGCTTGGTGTCGGCCTTGACCGTGCCCGTGGCGAGGCCGTCCATGATGATCAGCGCGGCTTCGTCGAACATCTCGCGCGAATCGGCGATGTCCTGGCGGAAGCCGGTGAACTCGCGGCGGGCCGCGCCGCGGCCCATGCCCAGGATGACGCGGCCTTCGGACAGGCTGTCGAGCATCGCGGTCTTCTCGACCACGCGCAGCGGATCGTTCCACGGCAGGATGACCGCGGCCGGCATCAGCTTGATCGTCTTGGTCTTGGCCGCGACCCAGCTCAGCGCCTGGATCGGGTCGGGGCAGGCGGCGTAGTCGGTGAAATGGTGCTCGACGCAGGCGGCGAAGTCGAAGCCCATCGCCTCGGCTTCGACCATCAGCTGCGTCTCGCGGCGGAAGAACTCCATGTCGGTTTCGCCGCGCAGGTTCTGGTAGCCCATGTGGATGCCGATTTGCATTGCCGTTCTCTCCAATGTTTTCTGGCTAATGTTCTGGGGACTCGTTGCTTCGGATCGTCGTGTCGTCAGGCCGGAACCAGCCGGTCGCTGGTCGCGGTGACGGGTTCCTCGCCGTTCAGGGTGCAGCGATGGAATTCGCGGCCGCTTTCCTTGTCGAAGGGCAGGACGCGATGCATGGCGCCGGTATTGTCCCAGATGACGAGGTCGCCGAGCTGCCACTTGTGGCGATAGACGTACTTGTCCTGCGTCGCATGAGCCATGAGGCGCTGCAGCAGGTCGTGGCTTTCGGCCGGGTGCATCCCTTCGATCCAGGCGCCCGAGGTGCTGAGCACGAGCGACTTGCGGCCCGAGCGGTGGTGCCAGACCAGCGGGTGCGAGCGCTGCGGATAGCTGCACCACACGGCGAATTCCTCGGGCGTGCAGTCGCGCATGGCGGGGAACAGGGCGGCCTGCATGGTGTGGACGACGCGCAGCTTCTCGAGCCGCGCCTGCTCGTCCGCGGGCAGATCCTCGAACGCGGCATAAGTGTTGGCGAAGCAGGTGTCGCCGCCGACCCGCGACAGCTTGTGGGGTGTGAACAGCGTGGCGAGAGGCGGGATTTCCTCGTAGGTGCCGTCCATATGCCAAAGATGATTGCCGATCAGGAACCGGGCGTATTCCGGGTTCACCTCGGGGTCGAGCGAGACCTTGAGCAGGCCCTCGTCGCCTTCGGTCAGCACCTTGCCGTCGGCCCCGCGCTTGGACGCGCCGATCCGCAGGTCGCCCAGCGTGCGGGCGATCGCGCGCAGTTCGTCGTCGCTCGGCGCGAGGCCGCGGAACAGGAGCACGCCGCGCCGGTCGAGCAGAGCCCGGATTTCCCCGGCGTACTTGCCGCTGATGAGATCGGCCTTGCCGATCGTGACCTGCGATCCCATGCGTGGAGACAGATCGACCGATGAAAGCGCCATGCTCAGACCTCCTTGCCCGTCCTCTCGCCGCAGCGACTCGGCTGCGGTCAATTTGTTACCGTTATCGTTTCAATAGCAGTAGGCAGCATATGCGTCGAGAGGCTTTCTTGTGTTCAATCGTTAAATTATCACCTATATCGTTTCAATATGTGCCGCACGGCATGGCAGAGGGGATCGGCGCATGAACCTAGCAAAGCTGGAAAAGACGGAAAAGCGCGCGCCGCGCCGTCCCGGCCGGCCGACGCTGAGCGACGAGCAACTGCTGGACATCGCGCTCGACCTGTTCCTCGAACACGGCTTCGAGCGGACCAGCATCGACGCGATCACATCCGCGGCGGGCATGGCCAAGCGCACCGTCTATGCGCGATACGCGGACAAGGAAACGCTGTTCAAGGCCGCGCTCGGGCGGGCGATCGACGAATGGCTGGTTCCCGTCGAGCGACTGCGCGCGGCCGAGCAGGACGATCTCGAAAAGACGCTGCTGGCGATCGCGCAGATGCTGCTCACCAACATCCTCAGCCCCGCCGGGATGCGCCTGCTGCGGTTGAGCAACGCGGTATCGGTCTCAATGCCCGAGATCGCCGCGGCCAATACCCGCATGGGCACCGAGCCGACGCTGGCCTACCTCGCCGACCTGTTCCGCCGGCGGCTGCTGCCGTCGGACGCGCCCGCGCCGGAGGCCGACGAGGCGGCGCTGGCCTTTCTTCATCTCGTCGTCGGCGGCCCGGCCAGCACCGCCGCCTGGGGCGTCGTGCTCGACGACGTGGCGATCGAGCGGCACACCCGCTATTGCGTCCGCCTGTTCCTGCATGGGGCGCTGCCCGCGCGGGGCCAGGGCGTGCTCGAGCGCGAGAATCGGCGGCTGAAGGCGCTAGTGGACGAAGCGCTGGCGCAGCTCGATAGCCTGCGCGGCAGACTGGCCGGGGCCTGACGGCGGGCCCGTCAGCGCGCGTTCCGGGCTTCCAGCCGCGCGAGGTCCTCCGCGCTGTCGACGTCGAGCAGGATGGCGTCGTCGGCGATGTCGACGCGGGCGACATCGCCGCGCTGCCTGAGCAGCCGGCCGGCGCCCTCGTCGCCGGTCAGCCGCGCGACTTCGGGAAAGGCGGCGCGCGACAGCAGTACGGGATGGCCATGGCGGCCTCCATGGCAGGGCAGCGCGGCGAAGCGCCC